>Ga0247609_10002418_pt1 | contig 19847 bp, 16 predicted proteins | sample 172DNAGHGlowgp2_FD_193487 | JGI IMG/M metagenome (GOLD analysis project Ga0247609, IMG submission 193487) | Sheep rumen microbial communities from Palmerston North, Manawatu-Wanganui, New Zealand - 1728 DNA GHGlow gp2 | ecosystem: Host-associated > Mammals > Digestive system > Stomach > Rumen ...
CTTTTTGCAACGAAAAGTGTGCTTTTTCGCAACAACACCTAACACCTACCTCAAAATGCTCGGAACAGCGATAAACACAGGGATTGACAATAGGTAGGTGTTGACGAAACACCTACCTCAACACCTACCCTGACACCTACCTTATTACTCGACATCGAATGAACAACGAAAGCGGATTTTTATACTACGAATGAAACTAATTGCACTCTACCCCCTTAAGAGGTAAGCCTTTGACCTTAGACCCTAAACTCTAAAGATTTAAAGGTAGGTGTTGAGGTAGGTCTTAGGTAGGTGTTAGGTAGGTGTCTGTAGAACACCTACCTGCGGCTCCGCCCTTTATCCATCGGGATTCTAGGAGGTTTGAGGTAGGTGTTAGGTGTTATTGCTTATCAATAATAAAAACAAAAGCAAAATTTCATTTGGCTTTTCTCTCACTTAATTGTACCTTTGGTTGCACCTTAAGTACTTCCACTCGGAAAAGCCATAATAAATTTGGCTTTTCTCTCGCTTAATCGTACCTTTGGCTTCGCCGTAGGTACTTTCGTTCGACAAAAAAAAGAACAAGTTCTTTGTTTTGTACTCACTTAATCGTACCTTTGTCAGCAGAATATCATGAGACAAGAAATCGATCCTAAAGAAACGAGCAGGGCTACAGCTTTCGGACTGTGGATGAAGTCGCCCATGCCGATGGTGACTGTCGTCAAGACTTTCGACGTCACTCGTATATACAGGAAAAGCAAGAAGGGCGGCATCAAGTTTAACACGCTCTTGTGTTGGTGTATCGGCAAAGCTGCAAGTAAGATAGAAGAATGCTATCTGTTCATAGAGAACGGCAAGCTATACCAGTATGACCGGCTTGCCGTGAACGTGATTGCCAACCACAGCAAGGGCGGTATCTGTTCGTGCGACGTTCCCTTCAGCGATGATTTTGATAAGTTCAGCCGCAGCTATGATGAGCTGACGCGGAAAGCCAGCGAGACATGTCAGGACATCACCGACAAAGAAGCCGCCATCATAGGGACTTCAGTTGTCTTGGAAACGGAAATAGACTGTATCGTCAACCAATATACAGGCATCTTCAACAATCCCTTCTTGGCTTGGGGACGATACCGGCACCATTGGTGGAAGACAACGCTGAACATCTCGCTGCAGTTTCACCATGCCCTGATGGACGGAGCGCAAGCAGCCCGCTTGCTCAATGAGCTACAAGCAGCAATCCGCAACGTATGACTATAACGTGTCCAGAATCTGCTCGGCATGCACCTTAGTTTTTACCTGCTTGCCGGAGAAGACCTGTTCTATGATGCCTTCTTCATTGATAATGAATGTAGTGCGAATGGTTCCCATCGTCTTCTTGCCGTACATATTCTTCTCACCCCACGCACCCATAGCTTCTAACAGCGTATGGTCAACATCAGCAATTAGCGGGAACGGCAGTTCATGTTTCTCCTTAAACTTCTGGTGCGATGCAGCCGAGTCTTTACTCACTCCAACCACCTCGAAGCCTTTACCTTGCAGTTCAGCATAGTGGTCACGCAGACTGCAAGCCTCAGCCGTACATCCGCTGGTATTGTCTTTCGGATAGAAGTACAACACCAGTCGCCTGCCTTTGAAATCAGCCAAGCGCACTTCGTTTCCGTTCTCATCGTGTCCCAGTATTTCGGGAGCCTTGTCACCTTTCTGTAACATATTCTATAACTGATAAAAAAACTATGGCGCAAAGATAATCAATTCTTTTCAGAAAATAGCCTCGCCATGTACAACGGGCATTCACTTTACAACTACCTTCCTGCCATTTACTATATAAATACCGCCTTTCTGCATTGCCGAGGGGGAGACGGCTATGCCTTGCAGAGTATAGACGCTGTTGGCGTCAGCAGACGACGGACTGCCAAAGATGTCATGAATCATCGTGGTCTCATCCTCGAAATTGATCATCCACGGATCCTCGTCAGGCAGATCGCCTCGAGCTATCCATGCGATGTATGAGGGCAGGATGTTGCCCTTCGGATGATAGGGATAGAAGCCCTGACGGTCGTAGGTGGTGTCGCCTGAGGGACGATCCAGGGTGAAGAAGTTGCTCATCATCTCCGACGATGTCATGGTATGACCGCCTGGATCAACACTGCCCTTGAACAGGTTTTGCTCATAGTCGGTAGCGGCTCCCGTGTCTGAACCGGTATAGCGGGAGAGATAGAGCGGGCCCGTGCCTTCGTAGGTGAGCATCACGGGGGTTAATGCAGGAACTATCCTAGAGGTCATAGGGCGCACGTTGACCTTGCCGTCGCTGAACGAGCGTGCCCACCATGCCTTAACGCCGTCGGGCAGTTCTACAGGATAGCCCAGCATAAGGGTTGACATACCGCCAGGGGTTCGGTTGATGGGGAAATAAGAGAACATGTGGTTTTCGACATCCTGATAGTCGGAATAGAACAAGTTCCACCCTTCGGCATTGGTGAAGCCATAGCCTTTCGGACCTTGATGTCCGTAGATGAGTTGGTTGGTCGTACCGTCTTTGATATACACATCGAGTTCGGGCGAACAACCATCGAAGATATGGTCACCCTTGAGGTCGATGGTAGGCGCCTTGTTGTCCTTGTCGTCCACAAGTGTACCAGCCTCAACGAACGTGTTGATATAGAGCGTCTTCAGATTACCCATATTCTCGAAGGCATAGTCGGCGATACTGTCAGCAAACTCCTGGTGGATGGTCAGCGTCTCGAAGTTTTTGGGCGCTGTGAGGAAACATTTGCGAGAGACGCTATAGAGTCCGCCGTCCTTCACCGCTCCGCTACTGCTACCTTCGGCTAAGACAAAGGCGTTCTGCACCTGATGGCGCTGCGGTATGGCTACACTGTCAACCGTTGCAGGTATGGTGACGCTATTGACAACACCTAAATTCTCGAAGGCATTCGCGCCAAGGGCGATGATGTTTAACTGCTTCTTGTTGTCGAAGTAAGGCTGCAGAATCTCGTTGATGGTGATATCGCTATTTGCCTCCACCGCAGTCGTCTTTTCGAGCGCAACGGTAAACGGAGTCTGTTCATTACTGATTACTCTCACATGCCCAGAAATCGAGTCGGCGGTATTTTCGCCTTTATGCCCCACATTCATCACATAGTAGCTGTCGCCCGCATTGTAGCGCACGAACACCTTCAGTTCAGGATAGCCGAGCGTGTAGATATACTGATCATTCTCGATAGTGTATTTTTCATTATAGATACTAAACAGAAAGGGTTGTTTCATCTGTTCTTCCGTGCACGCCGCAATCTCGGCACCACTGGGGTCGGCGCTACCACCATCCCAACCAGTGCCTCTTACATTATCATCGCGGTAGAGGTAGAAATTATTCTGCAGTTTCTCACTATAACGCTCACCAGCAATGGAAGCGAAGTAGGTCTTGCCATAATGGATGACTTTTCCACTGAAGTAGCAGTGATAGATGCCTGAGGTGTTGTCATCGCCCTGCTCTATCTTACCCACCAGTCCACCGACCTGATAATCGGCCTCTACGGTAATGTTGCTATAGCAGTATTCGATGGTGTTATGGTTGTTGGTCATATAGCCGCAGATGGCGCCAAACTCGTCGTTGTCTTTTTCGTACGCCCTTACGCTTCCTCCTACCACAGCACAGTGGCTGATAGTGCTGTGGTTGTACATTTTGCCGCAGATAGCGCCGATGTGACAGTCGTCACCGTCGCCGGCACGGATGTCCACATCCACCAGTTTGAGGTTCATGACCTTGCCGTTGTCTATCTTGCCGAAGAGTCCACGATTGTCGTCTTTTCCTTCGATTTTCAGGTTTCTGATGATGTGTCCTTGTCCGTCGAATGTGCCGCCAAACTTGTTGTCGTCGTTCCATCCGATGGTATGCCCGTTGAAGTTGATATTGTTCATGTCGAGGTCGTTCATCAGTAGGATGGTATAGCCTTTGTATCCTTGGTCGCCATCATTATAATTATCCCACAAAGCACGTAATGCAGCCAGATCAGCAGGGGTATAAATCATGATATGGTCGTTCATGTCAAAATTCAGGAATGGTGATATTGACCCGTCCCAGGGTGCGGGCGGCTCCTGTACATCCTGCGCATGAACCACTGTGGGCATGAAAGCCATCAACAGCGTTGCTAATATAATCTTTTTCATAGACTTTTCCATATTTCAATGCTTCATTTTTTCAAAACGTAAACTTCACGGTTTCTTTGTCTGAGGACACAAGACCTACTCCACCCGTGTAAGGCAGACTGAACGTGGCCTGACCGCTATCGTCGGCCAGTTGGCGAGCGATAATCACACCATTGGCCTGATAGAGGCGTACATGATGACGAGGTTTGGCGCCTGTTACCACGAGGGTGTTACCCTGTTGACTCACATGCAACTGAGCAGCCTCATCATTGTTGTTATAGACCTTGTCGATAGCAGCTACCTCCGATGACGGATAAAGGGTCACCACGCCGCTGTTGTTGCTACCAGAGAAAGTATTCGGATTGATCCGAACGAAATGTCCTGTCGTCGGGTCTTTGTAAACAAGCGTTGCCCCCACAAACAACTCTTCCTTCTCTGTGACAGCAGGAACAACCAGGGTGACATAGCCGGCACGATAGCTACCATAGTCGTAGATACGGCCGCAATCTGCGGGCACGTTAGTGGCATAGGTAGGATAGAGAATCTTGGTCGCGTACCTGATGTGTCTCTCGCCAATCGAGTTATACACTATCGAGCTATAGGGGTTGTCCTTCAGTCCCACGATGATGGCAAAGTCACCCGTCAGGAAGCGCCTTGAGTAGTTGCGCACACAGATAGTGATGTGGTTATTGCCTTCTTTATCCACATGCTGTGCGGCAACGAAACATTCGATGCGTGGACGATAAGGATAGAACCTCGCCGTGCGGCGTTTAGAACCGTAAATGACGGTCTGCTCGTTCTTCTTTCCTCCTCGGCTGTTGCTGGTATTCTTTGCTTTCAGCACATCGTCGTATTGCACGTCGAGCGAAGTTTCGACGCCCGCACCTAATGTATAAGGTATCGTGACACGCTCCTGACTGGCGGAACCGGCAGGAATGGTCACATCGAATGGGTAATCCATAGACTTCCCACCCACCGTTACCGTCAATACAGCTCCTGTAATGGTGGATGTACCGTGGTTGTTGATGGTCACGAGCAGTGAAAGGTCGTCTTTGGCGCACTGGAAGCCTTGGTTGTTTTCATTTTCATACAATATGGTATAGGACATCGCTTCACCAAAGTATGTCGGTACTCTGTTGAGCTGTGAGTTGCCGAGACTATCGACGGCCACATAACATACCTGAATCTTATCGTCAGACATATAGCCATCGAAGCCGTAGATCGTATTGCCCTTCTCCAAGCGGACAGCGGTGAGCGGAGTACCGATACCGAAACTACCATCGCGGTTGGGCACCAGACGGGCTGCCCTCAACTGCATGGTCGTGCTGTCGTTCGCAAATACTCGTTCACGCCAAAGGATGGCCACATTATCGAGTGACTTCGCCTCTAAGTCGGGAATGATGGCAAATTCTTCCATATCCACATTCTCCAAGATGAGTGAGGTGTTGATGCCTTTCTTCGCGTTGCCGTCCATACCATAGCTCTGAACACGCAGACACTGGGTGTTGCTGGCGGTATCGACCATAGCGACCCACGCCATCACATTGTTGTCGCCTACGCGTCGCAGGTTCATCAGCTCGTCGGTCTGTTCCACCTGATGTGTAGTGACCGTACCATTGCCATCGACGGTGAGGCAGACATTCTCAGGATCGATATCCCTACCCACCTTGCGGGCCACGATAAACGCATTCGTGCCGTCATAGGTGAGGCGATAGTCCTTCAGTCGGTAGTTCTCGTCAAGGGTTTGCAGCGGAATGGGTTCCGACCACGTCTCGTTACCATCGAAGCGCGACATCATCAGTTGTCCGTTCATGACGAGATCGGTCAGTTTGACGGTATCCTTTTCTGTTACCCAACTGCCCTTTTCAAATGTGCCCTCCTGCCAGATGGCGACGCCTTTCCCATCTTCAGCCAATGCCACACGAGGATGGTAGGAAGTGGTCTCCGTGGAACTGTAGATCGGTTTCGGGCTGTACCACTTTGTACCCGTATTCTTCTTGGTGTAATAAACGCTATAGACACGACTGGCTCGCTTCACCGTCTCGTCGAGATGCAGCGTGTCTTCCAAGTCTTCCTGAGCAATATCTGCCGTAGCCTGTTCCAGTACCACTAAGTCGGTGCCAGGAATCGAGGCAGCGTCGTAGTCGGTACAGCCGCCAATTTTCCAGTCGGAGAGATAGATGGCCTCGCCTGTAGGAGCCACCTCCACGCAGTAGTCGTTAGGATTTTCGTAGGCACCTTGGTAAACGATGCTGTCGCCTCCAGCGAGGAACTTCACGGGTTGGGTAAAGTCTATCACATCGGTCACAAAATCGCCAGGCAGCGCGGAATTGGCTTTGCGGCGTATCTGAGCAGGCTTCTCTTCTGGGTCGGGCGCACCGCTCAGGTATTTCGCGAAGTCCTTATGGAAGGGATTCCTGTAGTTTTTCGGTGTGATGAGCATCTGTTCTACCTGCAGATTGCCTATTCCCCACGATTTATGCTTGCTCCATCCAAAGAACTTCACCTTATAGTATGCACCCAGTCCGGCATACCAGCTCCAGGCACTTCCTGAGAATTTTTTATGGAAGTCGAGACGGCTACCGCCAGCATACTTGAAGGAGACACCGGCACCAGCGGTGAGTCCTACCTCAGCACCAGCGATGAAGGCATCGACCTTGGCTCTCAGGGCAGCATTGATATAAGCCTGTCCGATGAAACGGAAGGCAAGGATATGGTTCTTCAAGGGATCACCCCAACCATCTTCTTCGGTATTGTCGAAGGAGAACAGACCTGCGTTGACATTAACGCGCACACCGCCGCCTGCCGACAGACTAGGACCGAAGAATGTGTTCAACACTTTCGTCAATGCATTGTTGCTGACCCATTTCTGGAAATCAGACAGCATACTGAGCTTACCCGACTTGTTTCCGATGGCACCAAGCATATTGATGAAGTCCAGTCCGAAGCCAGCCGTCAGACTGACCTCAGCGCGAACACCGGCCTCATCAAGCCACTGCATACCAGACAACCACTGTTTCCAGTCGTTGCCTTTCAGCGACAACGGCAGACTATTTTTCTGATACACCTCAGCAAAGGCGCTGAAGTCGAAAGAGGGTTTGCAAATCGCATCAGGGTCTGCCTTCTTGAAGTTCTTCGGCTCAGCACCCATCTTCGCCAGTGATGGTGTCATATCGACGATATTGTTACCATAGTCATCGTAAGAACCCATGGTGACTTTATATTGCTGGGCTTGATTTTGCGGAATGTTACTGCTCTTCTTATTGACGAAGTCGTAATCATAGCCGAAACCGAGGGCACCCATCACACTCAATTTCTTGGCCTTGAAGAAATCGGCCTCTACACCCAAACGGAAATAGAAAGGAGGCTCCAAAGGAACCTTGACATTCAACTTGGTGGCTCCGTCGGGGGCCACGTCGGTAATCCATCCTTTGGCGTTTTCGCCAGCATCGTAACTCTCCAGCCTTTCACGAGCCGCCTCTTGGGCATCCTGAGCCAACTTCTGCAGGTCGATATACTTGTTGCAGAGAATAGGCAACTGCCGCACCTCCTCGCCATTGAAGGCAATCGCAGGACGTCCCGACTTGGTGATGGGGATATACCCACGCAGGTCGAAGGTGGTTGTCCAGTAGTTGTAGTCGTATAGATCGTGGTGGATGAGGGCTGTCTCTCCGCTGAGCGTTTCATGCTGGATATCATTCTCCTCGGCACCATTCTGAACCTTCTTCAGCGTAATATTACTTTGGGTATCCGATTTGTTGGGCGAAACGATGCCTACAACCATCTCGGCATAGTTCATTAACATTGCACCATTGACGAACTTGGCGGTATCCAGATGGGAGGCATATTCATCGTAATTAATGGTTTCGGTCAGCAATTCGTGCACGATGTCCGAACTCTGTATCTTGCTGACATAGTAGCTACCTCGACAGTCGGTGGTCGTGGTCAGCGTAGAGAGTATCACGGTGCTCGTCTTGGGCTTGGTGACTGGTTCCGAGGACTCCAGGAAGATATCGACCTCTTCTCTGTCGCCTTCGATGATGCCTGTCACATGGTGATAGGAACCAGGGTATATACAGAGCTTAGGCAGCGTCTTGTCGCGATAGCATTCGATGATACATGGCTCACCATCGGTCAACACATACAAGCGATTGGAAACAGGGTCTAAGCCCCACTCCAACAGTTTGTTGCTAATGAATTCGTTATTGGTGTTGGTGCGTATGGCGTGCATCGTCAGCCCTTCTTTCTGGTCTGAGCGTATGTTGTCCACGTAGAGGTTCACCCACAGCGTGTCGTGATGGGAGAACAGGCGCGAATCCAGATAGGTGGGGTTCGGAGCGTCCAACCGTTTATGTTGGCGGAAAGGCATCTTCGGTCCTGTCATCACCGTCACGGAATTATCGTTGACATGGGTGACGGCATCCATCGCCCACCATTCGTGCTTCAGTTTGATGCGCTTGAAATCATCCACCATGAGATAGGCTTCCTTGAGGTCGCCGTTGGCATAGTCGTAGAAACTATAGAGCTTGTCAACCTGCAGACTCTTGATATAGGTGGTGTCACTCTTCTCCGTCTCTGGGTTGTAATAAATCAACTGCAGGGTATAGTTGCCATCCACGATACGGCTTTTGTCGAGCATCACCGTGCGCAACGATGCAGAGCCATAGCTATGACTATTGAAAGTAAAAGTCTTTGCCTTCTCCTCGCCCTCGCCTTGCGGCCATATCTTCACCTCCAGCTGGTTTTCGCCGATAGGTGGCATGATGTAGCAGTAGTTCTCGGCAGAGAACACCTTCGTATTGTTCTTCGAAGGGTCTGTTGCACTCTTGACACAGGTTACGCGGACGTGGAAGGGACGGTTACCCTGAGCCTTGTCCAGTCGCAGCACGATATACTGATTGTCGCGAGCTGTATAAATCTGGTTGTAGAAGCCTACGGTATCCTTTGGTGCAGGGTCGTAGAACAGCGTCTTCAGCGCATCCATCTCCTCGCGGTTGTCCTGGATGACGTGATCTATCTCCTGCCACTGAAACTGACTGATGTCAGCCCATGAGTCTAATTGTCCCAGGTTGACAGCTCGCTCCACGGTGAAGTCGTCTGCCAGAACTGACGGTTTTCCGACAAGCAATAGGAAAAGTATTACTAAGGTTGGCTTTAATAGACGTTTCATATAGAAACACGAATAATCAGTATGGTTCATTGTTTTCCTTAGATTATTAGTTAAACTCAGAGACAAAGGAACAAAAAATAATGGATATAACAAAATTATTCACAAAAAAAATATTGGAAACGACAGAAAAAGCGCCATTTCTGGCATGCCATACATATCGCGACGTTTCAGATTGCTCAAAAACTCAACCAATATTTCCGTTCTTCCTCATCCATCTTTTCAATAGCATAACGCAACATGGTGCGGGGCATCTCATGGACATGTTGGCGGAGAAAATCGCGTAGCAAGTCCATTGACACTTGCTTACCCATCTCACGAAGCATCCATCCTACAGCTTTATGCATAAGGTCGTGAGGATGATGGATGTGTTTCTCCGCATAGCGAAGGCACCATGAGGGGTCGCCTTGCCGTGAGGTCATCCACGTGCAGACAATGCTCATGCGTTGCTTCCACAAACAATCACTATCTGACAGATTGTCAAGAAGTTGCATCTTGTACGAATTATCGCCAAGAGCAGAAGGCAGCAACAACCAACGACCGAGAATCTTTGGTGCAGAAAGATCAACAAGATCCCAGTTGTTGGCTTGCTCGGCATAGTGCAGATAGAGCGTCAGTATCTCGTCGCGGCGGTGGATGGCAGCGTCATCATCAAGGAGTCGCTTAGTGGCAGAACGCTCAAACTGACTGACGAGAATAAGCAAGCCACACAGTCTGACTTCATGCCATCGGCTCATGAGTAAGGCTGGTATCTCATTTCGAGGAAAGTCCCTTGGCACCAGCCCTACCACCTTGCGCGTCTGCGGCACCTTGATGCCGAGAAACTCATCGCCATAGCCATACTCTCCTGGTGCAGTCTTGAAGAAACGCATCAGAATCTTCCGCTGCTCTTCATTGCGCAGCGACTCCATATAGCTGATGATGTCCTTTGACGTTGTCATGATTCTGCAAAGGTAAATAGAAAATTAGATTTTGCGTTAAATCTTGCAAAAGAAAGTAACAAGGGAATGGGTTTTACGTTATATTTGCAGAAATTTTATGTTTAACAAAAAAGAGAAAGCAAAATGAAAAAAGTATTTTTGATGGCTGTTGCAGCCGTAGCAATCATGTTCGCAAGTTGTGGAAACAAGACCAACAACAATGGTGGTGCAGACTCTGCGGCAGTTGATACTGCTGCAGTTGCTGATGCAAGTTCGCTGGCAAAGGAGTCTACCGATAAAATCAAAGCCCTCTTCGGGGGTAAGGATGCCAATGCCCTTAAGGATGCCATTGACGGCGTGAAGGCCAAGGCTTCTGAACTGTTGGCAAAGAACCCGGAGGTTGCCAAGGAATATCTGACCAAGGTGCAGACTTTCCTGAAAGAGAACACGGAGAAGATTAAGTCTGTTGTTGGTGACAATGCCGTGGTGGGTGCTGCTGTCAGTGCTCTTACTGATACTCCTGCTGACGATGTAATCAGCAGTTTGAGTTCTGCCCTTGGCACTGCCAAAGCAGCTGGAGCTGAAGCTGTAGAAGGAGCTGAGGCTGCTGCCGAGAAGGCTGTCGATGCTGCAAAGAATGCTCCGGAAGCTGCCAAAGAGGCCGCCAACAAGGTTGTTGAAGATGCCAAAGCCAAGACCAACGAGGCTGTAAACGATGCTAAGGCAAAAGCCAACGAGAAGATGGATAAGGCTGTCAACGATGCCAAGGCTAAAGCTGCCGCTGGAGTTGACAAGGCTGCCAGCGATGCTAAGAAGGCGTTGGGGATTTAAAGAAATTGACAATTGACAATTGACAATTGACAATTCATAATTCACAATTGACAATTGACAATTATCGGCAGCAATTATGAAACCGCTTATCAGTTTCATCATTACCTATTACAATCAGTCTTCCAGCATGCTGGAAGACTGTTTGAATAGTATTTTCCAACTTCCATTGGCTGCCGATGAACGTGAAATTATTGTCATCGATGACGGTTCCGATACATCTTTCTGTAATGATGAAGCGGCAGGAAGTGTTTTGAATGTTGACAGTTCGAAGCGTAATGTCCGCTTGTTCAGACAAGACAACCAAGGAGTGAGCATAGCACGAAACAAAGGAATTGAACTGGCACAGGGAGAATACATCCAGTTTGTAGATGCTGACGACATGCTCATACCGAAGGTTTATGCCGAATGTCTGCAAATCATCAAAAGAAACAAAGATCATTCTTCTGTTGACGAACAGGCTTTGCAACCCGACATAGTACTCTTCCGACATGTACGGAAAGAAGCTATTTCCTCATCTCCCCATCACTTCACTTCCTTTCCTCCTGTCGCGGGAGTTTCTTATATGCGTAATAATAATGTACGCGGTGCTGCATGGGAATACATATTCCGCAAAGCCATACTCGGGAGTGTGCGATTTACGGAACATGTTGCATACAGTGAAGACGAGGAATTCAACACTCGCTTGCTGTTGCAAGCAGAAAAGGTGATTCCAACAACTTATCCAGCTTACTTTTATCGCCCTAATCCGAAATCGGCAACGGGTAAGAAGAATGCAGACCGCATCAAGAAACGCTTGGACGACACGCATGGCGTCATCCGAAGACTTTATGCTCTGGAAGATACGCTACAACCTATGGCGAAAGGCGCACTAAGGCGAAAAGTGGAGCAACTCACCATGGACTACATCTATAACACAATGTGCCTGACTCACTCTACTCACATACTGGAACAAAGAGTTCTGGAACTTACAGCCGAAGGATTCTTCCCATTACCTGACAAACACTATACCTTCAAATACACTTGGTTCAGAAAGTTTATAACTCAGAAATGGAGCAGGACCATTCTTTGTAAAGTCTTGACCATTCTAAAAAATAAATAAAGATGAAGAATGTAATAACAGGTTCGAACAGTAATCGCTTGCAGAGCGAAACGACGCAAGTAGCCGCGAAGCGCTTGCCAGAGCAAGAACGCATCCTCGGAATCGCCTACGAAGAAGCTTTCTGGCGCAGTCTGTTTAGGGTTCGAAGTGCAAGGAAAGGACTATACGAATGGAGCCGATATGGTAAGGAGATTCAACTGGACAACTTCGACATAATCACTTTTTTGGAGGAATGGGAATCCCGCCATGAAGCACGTCCTGTGATATTGGATGTAGGTAGCGGTGCAAGTTTCTGCACTGGTAACCTGTTGCACGGCAAAGAGATTGACATTCACTACATCGACCCGCTAGCCTTTTACTACAATCGAATAATCAGCAAAACACGCCCACAGCACTTTCCGCTGGTAGAATTTGGCACCATTGAACAATTGTCTGCATTCTATCCACATGGGAATATTGCTTTCATCCATGTTCAGAACGCTCTGGACCACTGCCAGTCCCCCCTTCGTGGAATTATAGAATGTCTGCGTAGTCTCGCCATTGGCGGCATCCTCTATCTGAAACATTTTCCTAATGAAGCAGAGCGTGAGAACTATCGCGGTTTCCATCAATACAATATAGAGTTTACAGACCATTCTCTTGTTATCTGGAACCGTCAGGAACGTCACGACATCAATGCTCTTTTAAAGAGTTTCACCGACATCTCCGTCTCTCTTTCCAACATCGGAGAAGTGATAGCCGTCATCAGGAAAACAAACGAAGTTCCCCCTACCCTCTACAACGATGCACAGAATCTGCGCGAACTGTGTGAAATGCAATCACAAACAGTGGCGGCATTCAGCAGTTTCAATTTTTCTATGAAATACCATATCCGCCGGCGTTTTTACATTATAGTTCAAAATATTATGCGCCGTTTTTCTCCACAATTCAAGGCAAAGTTGAAGAAATACTTATTTCATAAGCAATAAAGAATACACCCTACTAATTAAAAAATACACACGACGATGAAACAATTAAGTTTTTTCCTGTTGTCGGCTATTGCCTTCCTCTGCCAGACGACAGACATGAAAGCACAAGATGTAAAAGAACTAGTTGTGGTGATGAATCGCAACTATACTTACCAAGACCCACGTTGGGAGTCTTCTGTGGTACTGAAGAAAGGGGAAGCCATCACTGTGATTAACGAGAAAGGAGCCAACTATGACTACTGGCCATATCCGGCTGCCAATGTGGCGATTCCGAAAAAAGTCACCCACGTGCCCGGTGCTGCTCGCGAACACTACATCGTACTTAACGGCGCTAACATACGGTTACGCAAAGGACCGTCGCTGAATCATGGCTATTACTGCTACAACGAATTGAGTGGTGCATCGGTTTATCACAATCAGTTTATCAAAGACAACAACAAACCCAAGACTGATGACTGGGGACTGGAAGCCTCATGGAAAGCATATACCCTTCCTAAAGGGACGCGTCTGCCATATCTCGGCACAGAAAAAGGATTTTACAAGACGAAATTCAACGGAATGGTATTCTATATTCAAGCAAAGAGTTGCCTACTTAAATAGCCAACTCTTCCACTAACGACAGGCGATACTAAAGAGAAATGAAAAAAGAATTTCGCAAGTATTTTGGTATTGGAATGTTGGGCATCGGTGTGATGCTCCTTGTTCTTGGTTTTCTTCTGGGATGGACGCACCACAATGCCTACACACTGCTCTCGCTCCTGCTCATTATTGCTGGAGTTGTCATTCATGTTGCTCACGTAAAACGGCAAAGCAAATATTAAAGTATTCTTGCGCCGCTTCTCTCTGCAAGCAAAGTTCGAACGGAAGTTGAGAGATGAGAGTTCTTCGCAAGCGAAGCGCTTCGCGAATAGAGGGATAAAAATAGCAACAGGGAGTTGGGAAAACCCGACTCCCTGTTGCTTACTACTTACGCATTGTTCCTTAGAGATTTTTACTCTTCCTCCGGCGTTATCAGTTTATAACCCTTGCCGTGGATGTTGATGATTTCTATCTGGTCGTCTTCCTTCAGGTGCTTGCGCAGTTTGGTGATATAGACATCCATAGAGCGCGCGTTGAAGTAGTTGTCGTCGATCCAGATGGTCTTCAAGGCAAAGTCACGCTGCAGAATCTCGTTAGCATGAGAGCAGAGCAAAGACAGCAACTCATTCTCCTTGGTGGTCAGTTTCTTCTGTTTCTCACCAATAGTCAGCAATTGCTTCTGTGTATCAAAGACAAAACGTCCGATATGATAGACAGACTGCTCCTTGTTCTTCTTGCCCCGAACACGACGAAGGATAGCTTCGATACGGAGTACCAGTTCTTCCATAGAGAAAGGCTTGGTAATGTAGTCGTCGGCACCAATCTTGAAACCTTCGAGAATGTCTTCCTTCAGTTGCTTGGCAGTAAGGAAGATAATAGGAACCTCTGCGTTAGCCTGACGAATTTCCTGTGCCAGCGTAAATCCGTCTTTCTTGGGCATCATAACGTCGAGCACACAGATGTCAAACTTCTCCTTAATGAAAGTCTTGTAACCGATTTCTCCGTCAGGGCACAATTCTGCTTGAAAGCCTTTTGCCTGCAAATACTCGCGAAGCAACATACCGAGGTTCTCATCGTCTTCGCACAATAAAATCTTCAATGTCTCTTCCATAATTCTTTCTATTTTTTAAGTTAATATTATTCGTTAATTACTGATTCTCTATTCATTATCAACTCTTTTTGTTCTGAAGGAGCTTAACTTTCTTCCACCTTGGGCAACCGAATGGTAAACTTAGTCCCTTTTCCGTACTCGCTCTCAACCTTGATTTCTCCATCGTGTAAATCAACTATTTTCTTCACGTAAGCCAATCCCAAGCCGAAGCCTTTCACGTCATGAACGTTGCCAGTATGTACACGGTAGAACTTATCGAAAATCTTTTTCAGATTCTCACGCTTGATACCTTGACCGGTGTCGCGAATGGAGAGACACAGGTGGTTGTCGGTATTCCACGTTTTCAGGTATATGTCAAGTGGTTTTTCCTTTTTGCGGTATTTCACAGCATTATCCAGCAGATTGTTGATTACATTCTGGAAATGAACCTCATCCACATAGATGGCTGAGTCGACGGCTTCTATTTCTGTATAAATCTTGCCACCCGTATGTTCTACACGCAAAGTAAAAGAGTTGGCAATGTTTTCCACCATCTCGTTCAAGTCGAGGTGTTTCTTCTTGAACACAGCTTTCTGTTTGTCAAACATAGACATTTGCAACACCTTCTCCACCAAGAATCGCAAGCGTTTAGACTCATCCGCCACCACACCGCTCAGGTGTTTTTGCATGGCAGGAGTCTTCGCCACGCTGTCGTCGTTCATCATCTGTGCAGCCAAGGAGATGCTGGCAATGGGCGTTTTCAGTTCGTGCGTCATGTTATTGATGAAGTCGTTTTTGATTTCAGAATAGCGTTTCTGACGGAACACTGAAGCAAGCGTGAATAAGAAGGTCAGCAACAGAATGCCTGTAAAGGCCACACTCGGTATCATAAATCGCACTGACGAGAAGATATAACTATTCATGTCGGGAAAATGGACTTTCACCACACCCATCTTATTTTGCGGGTCATTGCGGAAGAGCACCTGCGAATAGGTGTTTTCCTCACCATCTTCACTATAGTCGGAACAGCGATAAATCTCTCTGCCGTCTTGTGTAGATACCGTGAAATGATATGGAATATTGATGCCGTTATTCATCATCTCCGCCTTCAGGTCTTGGTCGAGCAATTTAAAGTTAATACGCTCTTTTAGAGGTTTTTCTGATGCAGAATAGAGAATATTGTACACCACTTCGTCGAGCATGGCCTTCTGATAGATATAACGGTTTCTGACAATCTCCTGCATCGACTTCCGTGTTTGCGTCATCGCATTCTTGTCAGTTCGCAGAATCATGGCTTTCGGTGTTTGGGAAGGCTTTGCCTTTATAGTCTTCAACTCAAATGAAGAATAGACATTGCCATCCTTGTCGGCAACAGAAAACTGGTGTGTTTGCCGCAGGTTTCCATTTCCGTCAACCATCATTGAGTCTTTGCTGAACGAACGACGCTCTGTCTCGTTGATATCTTTTTCCAAATAGCGCAGTGTCTCATTCAGTTCAAGATTGCGGGATGCCTGATATAGAGCACGGTTGACAGACTCGTCAAACTGCTCTTTTTTCATCTCTGCCATTTCTTCTATATACTTCAACTGAAGGAAGAGTAACGCCAGAAAGGAGAGACCCATTATCGTTGCTATTGTCCAAATCGTTTTCTTTTTCATATTGCCTTTTCAATACGAAGGCAAAGATAGACAGAAGTCTTAAAACATTAACTAGAAAATGTTAATCAAAACGTTTACATTATAATTCGTTAACTATTTTGCGATAAAATAATTAAATATAAGAAGTTATAAACGAAACGACTGGCAACAATCTCATGGATTGTCACCAGTCGTTCTGCATATAGTGGAGTCTGTATATGTTTGCTTCCTACAACACTTAGAGCAATGAGAATGCAACCTTCATCATATTGGTGAATGTGGTCTGGCGCTCTTCTGCAGATGTTGCTTCACCCGTAAGGATATGGTCTGAAATGGTACAAATCGTCAAAGCGCGCTTGCCCGCACGTGCCGCATTCATATATAATGCAGCTGCTTCCATTTCCACAGCCAGCACACCCATATTCATCCATTTGTCGTTATGGGCATTTTCTACATAGAAGAGATCAGACGACAACACGTTACCTACCTTATAAGGAATACCCATGCGTTCGCAAGCTTCTACTGCACCGCGTACCAAATCGAAATTGGCTATAGGAGCAAAGGAACCTGGCAATTCATATTGAATGGCAAAATTGGAGTTGGTACATGCGCCCTGAGCGATAACCAGATTGCCAAGCTTCAGGTCGTGGTTGATAGAACCGGCTGACCCAACTCTTACAATGGTCTCCACGTCATAAAAGTTGAAAAGCTCGTAGGTGTAAATGCCAATAGAGGGACAACCCATACCGTGTCCCATCACGCTCACAGGCTTGCCTTCATACGTACCGGTAAATCCCAGCATACCTCTCACATTATTAAACTGCACAGGATTCTCCAAGAAATTTTCTGCCATGAATTTAGCACGCAGCGGGTCACCTGCCATAATCACAGTCTTGGCTATATCGCCATACTTTGCTCCAATGTGCGGAGTCGGTGTTTTTGCACTCATACTTGATATGGTTTTGTTTTCAATATAATTAGATTATCACGGCAAATTTACAAATAATATTCTAAATGCCCATCATCTCGCACCTATTTTTTATCACAGATTGTTAAACTATCTAAAATAACAAAGATTATCGTCAGCCACCTTATGCCTAATTATTATAAATATGTACCTTTGCAGCCGATTTGGCTACAGCCAATCAAAAACGACAAGGAAAGAATATAGTCCGTTGAGGCTCGGAAAAGTGCTGGCACGAAGTCAGACGCCTGGCGGAAAAACCCGTTATACAATCATTAAATAATGTACGCAATTGTAGAAATCAACGGTCAGCAGTTCAAGGCTGAGAAGGGTATCAAGCTCTTCGTCAATCGCATCAAGGATGCCGAGGAAGGTCAGGCTGTTGAGTTTGACAAGGTACTGCTCATTGACAATGAGGGTGCCGTCACGGTAGGTGCACCAACCGTAGAAGGTGCGAAAGTAGAAGCTGAGGTTATCACTCCGCTGGTAAAAGGTGACAAGGTTATCGTCTTTAAGAAGAAGCGCCGCAAGGGCTATCGCGTGAAGAACGGCCATCGCCAGCAGTATACTCAGATTGAAATTAAATCAGTAATTGCTTAAAGTTAGGAGGACGTAGAAATGGCACATAAGAAAGGTGTTGGTAGTTCTAAGAACGGCCGTGAGTCGGCTTCGCAGAGACTTGGTATTAAGATCTTTGGCGGTCAGAAGGTAATTGCCGGTAACATCATCGTTCGTCAGCGTGGCACAAAGCACAACCCTGGCAAGAACGTTGGTCTGGGCAAAGACGACACTCTCTATGCACTTGTTGACGGAACCGTAGAGTTCCACAAGGGCAAGTTCAACAAAAGCGTTGTCAACGTAATACCTGAGGCATAAAGACTCAAAACAAAATTCAAAACTATTCCAAACAAACAATAGAATCCCGATTCTCCGCTGGAGAATCGGGATTTCTAATTAACATAAGTTTTTTCATTTATTTGCTTGTAGGTTATTTTTTTTATTTATATCTTTGCACAAAATCTATTTTACAATCACAAACAAACTCACACAAATGAAACAATTACTTACCTTCATGCTGATGGTATCGGCATGGACACCCATCGCAGCCGAAGACCTATCGGAGCACGATGCCAACAATGTCATTGGCTGGGCTGCCGTAGGCGGGAAGACTACTGGAAGTCAGGACCAGAACCCGGTTACTGTAACCAATTTCACGGAACTGAAAAAAGCACTGAACACATCGGGCAAGCGCACCATTTACATCAGCGGTGAAATTACAATGGAGCAACGATTATACGTAGAAGATGGAAACCTGACCATATACGGACTACCTGGCTCCAAGTTGGTAAATCCCAAGAACACCAAAGCTGAATACAACAAGAGTGGTGTTTTGTATTTCCAAGATGCCAAGAATGTCATCTTTCGCAATGTTGTTTTCAGCTGTGGTGGAGCATTCGACATTGGAGGTTATGACTGCTTATGCCTTGAGAATTGCAGCAACTTCTGGATAGACCATTGTGAATTCTACGACGGCATGGATGGGAACATCGACATTGTAGAGGGGTCAGACCTTATTACATTTACTTGGTGCAAGTTCGGCTACAAATTGCCACCACTGAGTGCTCCAAATGTTGAGGCTAAAGACCACCGTTTCTCCAACTTGATTGGTAACAACGACAGTATGACAAGTGACAATGGACATCTGCGCGTGACGTTCAGCAACTGCTGGTGGAGCGAAGGATGCGTAGAACGAATGCCTCGTGTGCGCTTCGGACAGGTTCATGTTGCCAACTGCCTGTATTCCAGTGAAGATACAAAGTATTGCTTCGGAGTGGGCTACATGTGCAAGATTTATGCTGAAGGTAATGCTTTTGTTGCTGAAGCAGCCAAGACTAACTTATGGAAGTTTCCAAATGACAAGGCGAAAGAAGCCCACCACTTTAAACTCGTCAACAGCATAGGTGTTTCTGATATGGAACTTGCTGCCGGCAGTGAGACGCATTTTGATCCTTCAACAGCCTATTCCGACGTCATCGTTTATTCACCAACCCTCGTTGAAGAAACCGTAAGCAAATATGGGGGTGCAACGCTCACCAAAGAACAATTGACATCACGCGGTAAAAGTACTACAGCAATAGAGCAAGTAGGAACATCTGACGAAGTTAGGAACATTGAATACTTCACGATTGATGGCAAGCGAATTGCTTCACCAAAGAAAGGCAGCGGTGTCATGATACGCAAGACTACCATGTCTGACGGCAAGGTCGTAACGGAAAAACTATTCTTTGATAAATAGCCTGCAATTGAGTCCACTCCAACGAGTGGACTCAATTGTAAAATAAAACATCTATCCTGCTCTATGCAATCAGCCCTTATTTATTTTTCGTATTTTTGCTGACGAATAAAGGAAAGGGATAAATCGGAATTTAGCAGAATAAACATAAAGTATATTCAGCGAATTAAAACA
>Ga0247609_10002420_pt1 | contig 19844 bp, 27 predicted proteins | sample 172DNAGHGlowgp2_FD_193487 | JGI IMG/M metagenome (GOLD analysis project Ga0247609, IMG submission 193487) | Sheep rumen microbial communities from Palmerston North, Manawatu-Wanganui, New Zealand - 1728 DNA GHGlow gp2 | ecosystem: Host-associated > Mammals > Digestive system > Stomach > Rumen ...
AGCCGGAAGCCGAAATGACAAACGGCACCGTCACGCTGAACGCGCTCAACCTCAATTCCTGGGTATATGTCGCGCTCAACGATAAGGGATGGGAACTGCTCGGCAACTATACTTACAAGGCGATGGATTACAATTCCGTCATTGCCGCGGAAGCCATTTCACGCGCCCGCGACAAGATGGAATTGTTCAAGTGCGGCGACAAGGAATATCGCCTGTTCAAGATACAGCTCCATGCCCTCATCCGTACCTTCGGCGAAATGGGCGTGTGTGTACAGAGCAACCCGTTCGACGGCTGCCAAATCTTCTTCGACAGGGACGACATCATCACCGATCCGGGACGCAACCTGGAAGCAACAACTCATTCCGCGGATGCCGACGCGCATGAACCGGTCATTGTCAAGGCGCCCTCCTGCGAGGCCCATCCCGAACAACCGACCAGTATGCTTACGCTGGGTTCCACCATCTATGTAAGACTTTCCGAGGCGGGATGGGATGCCCTCCGCGAATACTGGGTTGGCAAGATGATTGAAAACGGGCAGACCAAGGAGTCCGCGTTCGAACAGTTCGGCGTGTTCCGTAAAAACAACACCAGTGAAATCTGTTTCGGTGGCAGGACCTACGCGTTGGCTCGTCTCTCGATCAGCCAGTTCATGGTGGTGTTCGGCAAGTGCGCCGAAGACATTGCGGTGGAACAGCATGGCTGTTTCTTCTTCGCTCCGTCCGAAATCCGCGCGGCTGAGGTCTACATCGCCAATTCTCCCGAGTTCCCCCTGGACCTCGGGCGTCATGTGGCCAAGGTTCGTGCCGATGAACTCAGCCTCCGCGCAGACCTTCCTGACGACACATGCGAGGGACGCAAGCTGCCCGAGGAAACGCCCATGATCCGCGCCGATGAGCTCCTGGTCAAGCAGAAGGCACTCGCCGAAACCGTCGAGACCGAGGCAAACAGCAAGGTCTACGATGAAGTGCTTCCCGTCATCTGTTTCGATGTCACACAGTATGCAATGAGCCACTTGACGGCCCGCGAAAACCGGTATGACATCCGTCATGGAAATGTGATCCGCCATGACGGGACAGGCGATTCGATTATGTTCACTTTGGAACTTATGTCCAGGGTCTGTGACGCGCTAGGCAAGTTTGGCTACGACGCCAACTGTAGTTATGACAAGACCGAATGTAACGGAACATTTACAATCAAGTGGGGCAAGTAGCATGTGGTCGCTTATTCTCGTATTGGCATTCGCCAGGGGATATGACGGGGCTGCTATAGCGACACCGGTCATCCCGGGTTTCTCATCCCGGGAGACCTGTGTCGAGGCCGGTAATTCAGTCCCAAACATCAGGCGTTTCATTTGCGTAAAGGTTCAGTGATGTCGAAACCCGAACAGAAGCCAGATATTCCAGACGGAATCACCGTCCGACTGAACCAATGCGCCGACTTTCTCCAGCCGGCCGAGAAGTTTGCATACGAAAGCCAGTTCCCGGTGGCCGAGAACGATGCAAACACATACCGTGAACGGTTCAACCTTACCGAGGCCGAAACCAAGATAGTTCTCCTTCACCGCAAGGCGACTATCCTGACCAACCTCATCCGCAAGGTGTACGACATGCGCCCGGACGCCTTCCATATCCGCCCCACGCGGGAGGGCGTGATGGTGGCCGAGGAAATTGCCACGACCTGCGGAATTGAACAGGCGCTGCAGGTATCGGTCGATAATATCATCGCGCTTGCAATCGAGAGGTTCCGCCATGTCGGATAATGCGAATGTCACCATACCGTGCCGAAACGGCGACCTGCCCGACGCCGGCCAGTTCAAGGCAATCTACGACCTGTTCAGGAACGACCTGGATTTCCAGCTTGATTTGCGCCACCGGGGATCGGTCGTCGTGGCAGTCGGCGACGGGCTCCCCATCATGCTGGTGCGGCTCCGTCCCGACATGAAGACCCTGTTCATTGACCGGGACGGCCTGCGCAAGCAGTGGATCGACGGAATGACGGGCAAGGAATGGGACCGCACCATGGGGGCACCCCGTCCGCGGAACCACAAGAAATACAAGAAATTCAGGAGACGCCACAATGCAGCAGCTCACATTTAGCGACAAGTGCGACGAATTGTGCAATGACTACTATGACTTCAAGGAGTCCCACCGGACCGAACTGTCCCAGTGCATCCCGGAGGGATGGGGGCAGATCGAGTTCCTCCATGTCATGGAGGGGGTCTGCATGGACTGCGGCGAGGAAGAAACCGGCAAGCGCCTCTCCGAAAAGGCCAAGGAAGTCTTCAAGGCCAACTGGGTTGGGGTCGAGACGCGCCGGAAAAAACTTATCAGCGAGATGTTCAAGTGCATCCGCCCGGAGCCGGACGATGTTCTCATCAGGAAGCGTGGCGGGGTGGTTGACCGGATTTGCTGGCCAACCGGGATCGTGCCTGGCTTCGCCGACGAGCTAACCGTCCTTGGCGACATCGCCATCCGGGACGAGGCTGGCATCCTGTTCTCGCATGTCGACGAATCCATACTCGAAAACAACAATCTCACCGTCCTGTCCAGGCAGCAGCACACCCTGCGGTTTTACATCTATGCGGCCAGCAAGCTGTTCATGAAAAACCATTGCCGCGAGTATTTCATCTGCAAGGAACGCGAGGCAACCGAGCTTTTCTGCAAGAATGGGCCTGGCGTCGTCAAGCCGTCTGCCTTCATCGACCGGTTCGCGTTCAACTATGTAGCGAGTGCGGAATGACAGACATCTACCGACAGTTCATCGAGGACATCCACCCGGAACTCCTGCCGCACCTGAACGCGCTGCACAACGAGAACAATGCGTTCAAGCGGCTTGTCGAAACTTTCCGGCCCGAGCTACGGACAGATTTCGAGAAATATACTGAGAGGTTACCGGAAACCGGTGAATACAGGATAGTCCGCCTGTATGTGGTTAATCCAGAAATACCGAAACTCACTCACTGTCTCGACCTTGCACGGGACAATGAAACGGGAAAATACCTGTTCCTTGCGGACGGAAAGCCGGCGAACGGCGATATGTTCGACAATGTCGGCATCCTTTCCTACAAGCCGTGGCGCGAACCGTCACTGTTCGGCGTGTATGTAAGGCGCGGCGACTCATTCGCGTGCGTGTTCGATGACAAGGGCAAGGCACTATACGATTACCCGTCCAATGGCACCCGCGTCGGGGAGTTCATGAAGAACGGCCTCCCGTATTTCCTGTTCAGCAATAAACGCCCGGATGACCGGATTTACCAGATGTTTGCCGGCATGAAAATACAGTGGTTCAAGGACGAGACGATTATCCTTGACGAACGGACCAAGATTATCCCGCACCTCATGCCGGTATCAGGCCATCATATACCCTGCATCCTGGCAGTCAAGGACAGTGGCGGCCGTTGGCACGGGAGGCGCTGCGTTTACCGGTGGCCGCAGCCGGACCCGAACCTTCCCGACGAATCGCTGGATGATTTCATGGCGGAATGGAACGCGGCAGACGAAGCAGCTCGTGAGAAGCTGCGCAACGGCCTCGGTTACGACATAGGACTTTAATACGAAGGAAATAACTTATGAAAAGAATTATTTACAGTCTCAGGAAGCTCGGGATGACCGTCATTTGCGGCCGTCGTCGCAAGATAGGCCCGGGCATACACTCCACACCGGTAAGAATCGTCCCGAACGGCGTGAATGACACTGGTTCCTATGCGCTCAATGCGCTGGTCTTCGGAGACATCCGCGGTGGTAGGGGGTAACGCATGCCGCTTTCCATCAGGGACGAAATCCGCAAGCAATTCCCGATAGCGGCAGCGTTTATCGACGAAGCGCTGTCCACGCCGGCCAGCGATTACGAGAAAATAGCCGCGAGTATCGCGGATGCCGGGGGTGCCATGACCCGCGACACGCTTAAATGGGCGATCTATGCACACCACCCCAACAGTTTACTGGTCCACCAGGTAATCTCGGGCCTGCTGCTCCGCGGCGCAGACATACCGGGTCTGTTCGACAGCATCCCGCAGTGCCCGTACCCCAACGATCCGCAGGACCCGCGCTTCATCGAGTTCTATATCTGCGCACGACTGGAATTGCTGCTCGCACGGCTTGACGACATCAACGCCGCATACGCGGAACACCAGAAGGCGGTCGAGGAAGATGCCAGCCGGTATGCGGCGGTGGTGAAAACGGCCGAGTCATTTCCGCCCGTGGTCATTCCCCAGGATGTCATCGACATGGACGAGGCGTATTCCGATGCAGTTGACCGGGGGCGCAAGTATGTGCGGTATGCCGAGCTGCTGAAGACGGCGGAGAAAGTCAAGGAATACGACCCCTATGGCTTCCCGGACTGCGTTATAGCCGAAATCAAGCGCAAGCTCCTACTTCTCGGCGACAAGAAGCCAGCCAGGGAATTGCTCGTCCGCTGTCGCGACAGGCTGGACGAGCTGTTGCACGGCATGATGGTATATGCTGGCGACGGTAGGATCTTCCGCGTGGACGAGGTCCATCTCGATAGCGATTTCGGCTATATACACCTCAAGGGCCCGTCGGTCGATTTTAACGGGGTGGTCAAAGACGGCCTGAGTATGCGCGAAGGATGGCAGCGCGAAGGATGGCATTTCCACTTCCGCCTCGGCGAGCATGCCTTCCACAAGCTCGGCCTGCGCCGGGTATCGCTCGCGGACATCCGCCCGCTTCTCGCCATCCGCTACCCGGACACCATCGACCAGTACATGGAGGACTTCGAGCGGGTCTTCAGGACGCGCCCCGTCTCCGAGGCCGAGGCGAAGGCATGCGCCGGCGCGGTCATGGACGCGATCACGGAAACCAAAGAACATGCCGACCGGCTGGTGAATGATGCGTTCGTCGCCACGGCATCCAATGAAGGGCTTCACGCCATTGCCCGTCTTGCGGGCATAAAGGAGGAAACATGCTAGAAGCATACCTGTCAGCTATCAAAACCGTCTGGGAATGGGCCAAGACATTCTTCGTGGCGCTTGTCGTGATGCTCCCGTCGGTCCTTGTCCTGGTATACGAGATTGCCACATGGAACGAGGACCTCTCCCCTGTCACCGCAGGCATAACCCTGGCGGTGAACCTCATTTGGGCGCCCATCCCGCTATACCGTCGGTGTCGGTATAGCTACAAATACAGCGGGTTTGTGGACTATTACACATCCTTCCTGCTGGGAACCGGCTTGACATTGCTGGTAGTCCCCATGGTTTTCGCGTATGTCGGGGGATGCCTTCTCCCGGCGCTCGCCTGTGTGCTTTACTGCCACTTCACCAACTACACGCCGAGCGGGTTGCAGTTCATGACGGTGATTGTGGTCACGGCCCTGTGGGCGCCTGGAGCCAACCATCTCATGATGAAATTCATGGATCGTGTTTTCGGAAGCCACGGAGGCGCATAATACTTTAATAAGCTCCACGATGTCACGGTGAGCTCCGTTCTGCACGCGCACGGGACCGCGCTCCGCCCCGGCGACCCGAGTGCCAACATGGTAGCAAATCCGTCGATAAGCGGCCAAAATCGCTAACATTTTAGCAGTCGTGACACTGGACAGACAAGCCGGATTGCCCGGCTTGTTTTTTGCTATATTTCAGCATGGCAAGATAATCAACATCAAATCGAGAGGCAATAAATGTCCGAAGAAACAAATACCACACAGACAGAAACCACGAAAAAATACGAATTTACCGGTGAAACGAAGCAGGTCGGGAACAAGACACTTCGCCGTATCCGTCTCATCAAGCAGATTGACCTCGGGGTGAACTTTTACGGAAACTATGTCAGCATCCCCGCCGGCACCGTCGGCGGATGGATCGAAGACGAACGCAACCTCTCGCACGAAGGCAAGTGCTTCGTGCATGACGAAGCCGTGGTGATGGATTTCGCCAAGGTTGATAAGGACGCATCGGTGAAAGGACATGCAATCGTCCGCGACTATGCCACGGTTACCGACAAGGCGACCGTCGAAGATGAAGCTGCCGTCACGGGCTATGCCGTGGTCAGCCACACCGCCACAGTGATCGGTAGGTCCGCGGTGTCGGACTACGCAACCGTCCGCGACAACGCGAAGGTCGCCGACTGCTCTCGCGTCAAGGACATGGCGAAGATTTGCGGAAACGCCAAGATGTGTGAAAACGCGGAACTTTCCGACTGCGCCGAGCTTCTCGGTGTCGCCGTGATGCACGACAATTCCAAGGTATGCAACCGCGCCACAGTCAAGGGGGCGACGAAGCTGCATGACAGCGCCTGGGTCGGCGAGGAAGCGGTGACCCGTGGCAACGACCTCCAGATTTACGGCAACGCCGCTATCCGCGGCCGTGCCGTCATCGAGGGTGGCGACATCCGCGGAGAGGCCGTGATTGCGGGCGATGCCCACCTTTACGGCAAGCCCCAGATTTCCGGCGCCGCATACATCGGCGGACATGCCGCGGTCGGCGACGACAACGGCTACTTCACGATGTCCGTCCCGGCCCACACGGGGTTCAACCTGACCTACATCCCGTCCACCGACACCTGGTACGACACCTTCGGCAACAGCTACAAGTCCGTAAACGCCATCCGCGAGGCATTCCGCCTCGAAGCCGGCATCATGGACGAACTCTTCAGTGCCGTGAAGCGCCACTACTGCAAGAAACAGGGGTCCCAGGATGCTTAGCGAACCTTCCGCCATGTACCTGTTCGTTCCCCTCGGCATCATCATTGCGCTGGCGCTGGCCCTCTGGGGATGGCACACCCTCTACACCGCGCTCGATGTCTATCGTTCCGCAAAGAAGGTGCTTGCCAGCATCCCCAAAAAGGAGAATGAGTGCGGTGGCGGAGGCCTCAAGGGCATAGATTTCTGCGTCATGTTCCAGGACATGTATATCAACGACGGCGACTGGGTCATCGACACCGGAAACTATGTCAATGTGAACCTCCCCGTGATGGAGAAGTTCGCCGCGCAGGTAAAGAAGCACCCCATCATCTTTGCACTCTTTTTCCACAACTAAGGAGAAGCCAATGCCGCAACAAAACAAGGCCCTCGGTCCCCTCAACCGCGCCGTCCAGGCGATAATCTGTCTCCGCGAAGCCCATGACAACGGGGCGGGCATCACAATCCCGCCTCAATTTCTCCAGATGTTCCTCGATTCGCTGAACGAGACCGTCAAGGACACCAAGATCCGTTTCGGCCTCCCGGAAGTTATCGGTTGGCATAAAATCAGGACCTATGCGGTCGCACCGGGTAACGGTCTCGGGATAATGGCGCTGTGCGCCTACATCAGCAACGACACCCCGATGTATACCCTCGAATGTTTCGATGCCCATAACGACAAGACCGGCGAGTATGCGTGCTTTGACGCGCTTGACCCGGTGGACGGCATCCTGGCCATGCTTGGAAAAGAGTATGGGAAAGACATCAACTTCTACGAGTAGGCGCTTCGAAGCGTCCAACCGGTCCGGGACCAGGTATGTCGTCCTGGTCCGCAACGAGCTTGGGGGGTTCGTCCTCGATGCCCGATCCTCTGTCGGGGTGTTCCACATCGAGGAAGGACTTTCCCCGAACGATTTCGCACGGGAGTTCCTGCCACAGCCTATCCTCCCACCGCCTCCCCACACCGAGTTCCCCCTCACCATGGAGGAATACCGCCGGATGCGCGAACGGGACCCGGACACATGGCGGAGGTGCATCTTCTCGCCGCACCGGCAGACCGGCTACCTTCTGGACCCGGACAACGACCCGAGGGACAGACAACTCATCAACGCATGGAGAAAGCATAATGATATGTGGTTTGAACATCTTGATTATAGCGGCAGTGACCGCAGGGGCGATAGCGATTTCCGTATTAGCGTGGCTGATCTTTGGCGTAAGGCCCTTGGCCCGTAGGATCGTGAAGGCGGCCACATACGACAACTGGAACGACAGTCTCCACCGGTATGTCCGCAAGGCCCTGTTTCCCGATCTGGACGAGACCGCGAAACGCAACCCCGAGTGGTATTGCAGGCAGTTCACGCAGGCGGTAAGCCGTCATCCGTGGATATGGGCAATCTTTTTCGCAAGGAGCAAGGAACTATGACGACACCGAATGAGAAGGGCGTGCGCGACCACGACAGCCTCATCAAGTATGCCAAGCAGTTCATCGACAAGCGTCAGGTCTGGTTCATGGACCCGACGGACCTCCGGCCGGTCGACTACTTTCACGAACACATCAAAATCCGCAAGGTAGGCGACAAGTGGGTGGTGTTCCGCATGAATACCAACCCTAGAACGACCGACTATGAAACGGGTGTCGTCCACTCCCGTTCCGTGGACTACTGGAAATGGTTTCTCCCGTTCAAGCGCGGGTTCGACACCCAGTATGACGCCCATGTGGCGGCCAAGAAGTATCTCGACTGGCTCGGGCAGCGCTGGCTGCTCCCGTCGACCGAGCTGTACGACGCGAACATGAAGACGGTCTATTCCCCGATGGACGCCGTGTTCGCCGTGACGCACGAGCCCGGCAAGAACGGACCGTGGCGTGTCCGCCAGATCCGCGAGCACGGGCGCATCATCTTCCGCGCGACCGAGTATTCCGACATAAGACAGTTCCTGGATGAACAGACAACAACAGCGGCGGACGCCGTAATCAAGTAGAATGGCCAACAATCAGACAGATACATACGGCAGCGAGGGCGACGCATACCGATACACCAAGAAGGTCCTGAAGACGCTCCCAAACGCAAGCCGCCTGGAAAGCATCTATACGGAAGTCGCGCAGAACCGCGGCATATCCTCCTGGACCCGCGCGGCCTACATGGACCTCCGCACCACCTTCTTCCGTGACGGCCAGTGCAAGATCCGCTTCGCCCCCGGCGCGGCCCGCATCGCGTTCGGCGAGCTGGAGCTGGGCACCGGAGACGAACAGCTCTACGACATCTCGCAGTTCCACGAGATGCTCCGCATCATATCCATCGCGCACTGCATGGACTACACCCGCCACCTCGCCACGAAGGACGGGGCCCTCGCCACATTCAACTCGCTCAACGCCATCTACGGGACGCAGGTGACCGAGGACTGGGACAAGATGAAGCGCCGGCTCCGCAAGATGAAGTACGGCATGCGGCGTTACAGGATCATCGAACTGGACAGCTACGAGACCGCGAAGCCGTTTTACGAATACACTAGGCCCCACGACTGGTGCCACCTCGGCTCCGAGGAAATGTTCAACAGGTATCACAAGACGCAGGCCCTCTCGAAGGTGAACGGCAAGTGCACCGGCGTGACGAACTTCGTCCGCCTGTATCTCGCCGTGCTGCCGGGCTTCGAGACGATGACCGAGGACAACGAGCTCTACGGCGAATCCATGCTCGGCATAGACATCGGGCCCGGCGGGCGCCTCATACATGTCAACAACAGGTGGAACCACCACCACGACAATATCGACGAGCGGAAGGGCGACAACAAGTATAGCGAGCTGGAACTGTCCATGCTCCTCGGCGGGCCGTTCTTCGACATCTGTCCCCCTTACACGGTCAAGGACGAGCGCGAGCAGCTCCGCCTGCTGGCGAAGCGCATCAACGCGGCCAACCGTAAGCTGATGGCGGAGGCCCGTAGGGCCGAGGCCGCGTTCAACTGCGGAGTGGACAGCGCCAGGCGCGGAAGGCCGGTCGTGGACGAACGGACAGGGCGCAAGTACGGGACCGTCAGGATCGGGAAGACATCGTGGCTCGACCGCCCGATGGACATCGTGCCTGAAGGATTCCGGTCGGTCACCATCCCGCCCGACATCCGCTCCGTGTGCCAGAAGGACACGCCGAAGATCCGCACCAGCGTCCTCACGGTCACCGACCAGGGGCTGCTGATGTGGAAGACTTACGACGATCCCGGTTTCGCTCCGTACAAGGAAGACGCCATTAGACGCATCAGCACCATCAAGAAGGGCGAGAAGAGCGACGACATCTACCGTTTCGAGCGTTCCATGCCGGAGAAGAACGAGCTTGTACATGCGATGCGCCTGCCGGGCGACACCTGCCGCATCATCGTGCGCGACATCGTGGCCGACCGGTATGACGCGCTCACCGTGGGGCTGGATGTATTCATCCCGCTGCTCTTGGTGAACGATAAACTGTTTGCCCTCCACCCGTCCTACAACGAGACCGTATCGAGGTGCAAGAACGGCGTGCCCGTCCCGGATTCCGAAAAGTCCGGCTACCGAGTGCTCGACCGCGAGGCCACGCACGAATACGAGCTGTGTTCCAGCGAGGAGCTGCACTACAACCCGAACACCGCGGACCTGAACGCATGGAAAAACCGCGACCCGGACGCCAAGGAATACAAGGTCGTCGAGGTCTACGAGAACCCGGCGCTATGGAACCTGCTCAAGGGCGAGCTGGAACAGTTCCTGCCCATGCAGTATGTCGAGCGGGCGGTGACTGTCGCCGACATCGTGCTCAGCATGTTCAGCCGCACGACAATCCAGTATCTCAACTTGCAGGAAACCGCCATCCAGGACATCTGCGCGGCGCACGGCTCCACGCCTACCGAAATCCGCGCCGAGTGCCTCACCCAGGAGATTGCCGAACGGCGCGGGGTGTATGCCGCGCACGGGACCGTCACCACGGCCGGCAACATCGAGGGCGGGACCGTCCAGCTCCCCGTCACCCGACGCACCGGCATCTACTACGGTTCAGGGAACTCATACGATGTGGGGAAGGAGACCGGGTGCATCTACGCCAACATCCAGGGAATCAACACATTCTACATAAATGTCGATGACCTGCAGGCCTCCAAGTATTCCTGGTGCGCCAGCGCGTGCGGCATCCCGTTCTCCATCCCGATGGCCGACGGGCCGGTCTCCGGCTATACCTACTCCCCGTTCGTCCTGATGTCCGACAAGGCGCCGAACGAATACGAGAAGACGCTCGCCGACATCGGCACCGACAGGAACATCATCGTCCGCATCGAGGGCACCGGCGACATCCTGTACCCGAAAGATGCGAAGGACGCCGTCCGCAGTGACGAGTTCGACTTCCCGAGCATGGGGGACATATACGCCATGCTCGCCGCTTACGGGTTCCAGCTCCATACTGGCAACGAGAACTTCGACAAGCTGCTCGAACGCCGTCCCTGGCGTATAGGCGAGGCCTTCCCGATCGTGCCGATGCCCGGTACCGAGGCGCCGGAAGCGTCGCAGCCCGCAAAGCCGAAGCGCGTCGGTGGCGGGATCAAGCTGCCGAAGAAGAAGGACTTTCACGAGATCTTCCCGAAATGCGGCATCGAGGCCTATGTCGGTCCCGACAGCACCAAGGAGGACATCGCCATGGCGCAAGTCACCGAAGCCTATGACCGGCCGGAAACGCACCACTCCCACAGGTACACCCCCATGTCGAACCGTGGCGCGACCGCGTGGAAGATTAGCGACATCCTGAAGATGGAGGCCCGCGGTCTCACCCACACGCTTCCCGAGCTCCTGGACGGCCCGCTGCTCGCTGCCGGACATCTGAGCAGGTGGGCAAAGCGGCTCGGGCTCCGTTACCGGGCGCAGTTCGGTGACGGGATTACGGGGTCGTTCGACATCAATACCACGAAATATGCCAAGGACACCTTCGCGGTGACCGTGGAGCCGAACGGCTTCTCCCTCTCCCTCATTGTCAACGGGAACAGCAAGTCCTCTTACTTCACGCCGTACATGGTCAAGAGAAAAAGTTCCAGGAAATTGAACATGGCGGCATTATAATTTGCTATATTTCAGTCATGCCGGCAATCCGGCATGCCAGTCACTCCGCAAAAGGGACGCCGGATGCGGAACCTGAACGAAAACGGCGAGAACCGATAGCCTGCTTGGCTTGATGGTGCTTGAACAGTCTGAATACCCTGGTAGTTGGTGGGGCGGACGCTGTCTGCGGCTGACAACGGCCCGAGCGATGAGCTTTGTTGACGATAGGGGTGCGTAGGATAACACGGGCGCTTGATGGTATAATGGCGGGAAGGTAGGGACGGACCGGAATAGGGAAGGGGCCTGTGGTAGGTGTACAATGCCCTCTCGTGACTTGGCGTGTCGAATTGCCGGCATACTGTTTTATTCCGAGGTTACCATGGCCAAGAATACCGTAGATAGCAACAAGAAACCGTTCGCCGCGCAAGTCCGCGAGGCAATTAAGAACCTGGACGCGACAACCAAGGCAATCAGGAAGTCCGAGTTCAAGATAGCCGACTTCCAGTCGCCGCTCGACAACCCCGCGGAACGCATCAAGCGGGAATACATCACCGAGATGAACCGGCAGTTCGACGAACTCTTCAAGCAGACCCGCGAATACAACCTCCGCATCTTCGGCAAGTTCGTCGAATGTTCCCAGGCGCTCTCCCGGATCCCGAACCTCGCAATCGACGCGACGAAGGTCCGCACGGACGATACCCGAATCCCGTCCAGCATCGAGGTATATACCCACTGTTTCCAGATGCGCGGGAAAGTCCCGGTCGAGGTAGTCCTCACATTCACGACCAATGCGAAACTTTACCAGATGCCGTCCGACAGGCCCAAGATCATACTCCACGCCTGCGTGGGCGACTGTGACAAGTTCCCGGTGTGGACCGACTTCTTCCTCGAATACGGCCCCGCATCGTCCGTGGAAAAGCTCCCCGAACAGTACGAGGCCGAGATGCAGAAGGCCCTCGCCAAGCTCGCGAAGCTGGAAGCGGAGCAGAAGGCCCGCATCAAGCCCGGGAAGCCGGGAACAAAAACGAACAAGCAGAAACAAGGAACCACCAATGATTAGCCCACAGTTTTTCCAGGAAACCTGCAAGAATATCCTCGGCGCCAACAAGTGCACCTTCAAGTGCGTCGAGCCAGACACCAAATTTCCCAGCGAATATACAATCTACCAGCTTGACTGCTACTTCTCTCGCGACGACAAGGGCAAGCAGTACAAGATCGCGTCCTACTACCTCCATACGGACGGTTCCGGTCTTGTCTGCGTGAACAAGTATGGGGTTCCCGGCGAAAGCACCGGCACCGAATGGCGCTTCCGTTTCAAGAAAATCCTCAAAAAGGAAGCCGAGACCTACATCTATTTCCACCAGAAGATCAGCAAGTTCGCCCGCGAGTTCAACCGCGAGTTCAACGGGACCGACGAAAGCCTCCTCTGCTTCCTGATGTCTGCTTGTGGCACCGACAAGTGGCCGGTCTTCATCACGCGCATGGCAGAATACCTTGAACGCAAGAAACAGACAGCCGACGAACAGCCGGCGGAGGAGGGGTAACATGGCAGAACAGGATAACCAGACAGTCACCCCCAAGACCTGGGACGAGTTCCGCGGGAAGGGGCTGTTATACTTCGTGAACGCGTTCCTCCACATCTTCGGGTGGGCAATCGTTCTTGAAGCCGACGATGACGGCAACATCACGAAGGCCTATCCTGCCCGCGTGACATTCCGCGGGTTCAACGAGCAGGCCACGACAAACGGGTATATCCAGATTTCGAAGTTCATGGCCGAAAACGCAAGCGAACTCCTGAAGGAGGCCAAGTCATAAATGGGTAGGAAGGCTCTTTCATTCGAGGAACGCCAGTTCCCGTCGACACCCGTCAGTTTCCAGTTCTGGATGGTGTTCGTCCAGTGGAAGTGCCGGGGCAAGATGCTCAACCGTGGATGGCTCCAGAAAGAGCGCTTCTGCGAATGTAGCGACAACCCGGCAACGGGAAAGCACTACTCGTCGATGGGGCAGGCCATCAGGGCGTGCAGGAGCATCATCGAGGACGATGACGACCATGTGTTCTTCCCGTCCATCCTGGGGTTCTCCAGCACCCTCGTCTCTGGACCTACGCCGTTCGACCAGTTGCCGGAGGCGAAGAATGGCTGACCTTTCGTCAATCATGAAAGACGAGTTCCGACGCCACCGCTGGCATACTCGTGCACCAAAGAACCGGTCGCCCGGATATGTTCTGTTTGTGCAGCTATGCCGGGCAACACTAGGAAATTGATATGGCCAAGATTATTAAGCACGCGTCAAGATGCCCGGATGTAATGTTTCATTGCTTACATTGTCACTGCGAGTTTACCGAAGCCCGCCGGATTTGTGTAGAGGGCGAACGGCAAGCCGCGAGGTTTATCAACGGCGACCAGGACGAGTGGGATTGCCGGAACGGCTTGGCGAGTGCAACGGAACCGGTAGCTACACTTGCTACAGTATGCCCCGAGTGTGGCCATGTCTGTACGATAGACGAGCGCACCTATGATAAGCAGGTTGAAGCGGAACGCGAACAGTATGATGAAAAACAGAGGGCAAAACGCAGGGTGGAAGAGGCACTCGCCAGGGAGAGGGAACAGGAACGCGAACAGATCCGTAATGAGCACCGGCCTGAATATAAGAAATACGAACATACAATCTCCGTATTGGCCAACAGGATATATAGGCTCGGCCATTCATTGCCAATGTTTCAAGATAGACTGACCGAGCTTGGATGTACAGGCGACTTGCTTGCTGTCGGTCCAGACGAACCGTTTAATGTTCGCAAAGTCAAATTTAACTATGTGCAAGTTTTCCAACTGTGGCGGGACTTTGAAGTGATGTATAAGCAAACCGTATCCGATTTTGCTATATTTAAGCAAAAGTTCAATTTTGCATAGTTAAGGAGTAACCATGACTGACGACATGAAGGAAGCCGGCTTCAAGGAAGCCGCTGAGGCGATCGACATCAAGTTTGTCCCGAACAAGCTGGAATTTGAACCGGCGAACTACGGCTACAAGATTCCGCCCAAGCTCAACTGGCATCAGGACGGATGCTGCGACTGCGGCCTCGAACTGATGTCTTCTGTCGGACCCGACATGGAAACCCTGCGGATCAAGTTCGGCTGGGACAGTTTCCTGGGCATGCGCGGCGATGCCATCATCCAGGAAGTGGATATCAACCTCAAGACGCATGGCGACACGGAGTTCCACCTGTACTTCAATCCGAAGACCCGGCGCCTGATACTTTCCAAGACGGAGGACGAACACAATGAAGTTTAAGTGGAAGGATTTTGAAATCGAGTGCACTGTTGACGAGTTCGAGGACCTGTTTGCCCGCGGAGTGTTCGACCCGAACCTCATCATCGGCGTAAAACGGGAGACAGTGCACGACGACGAAGGTTGCCATTTCGTCCCCGTGTATGGGTGCCAGATCCCGGCGGTTCGTGACATCCCGCTCAACATGACGGTGTCCACGCAAAAACCGGAACCGGCAAGTCCCGGCAATTCCCGGGATGACATCGCCGTTACCCCGGTGAAGGACGAACCTAAGTGCGTAATGGTTGTCGCGCCAAAATACCAGAACCGGAAGACCGACGCTGCGGCCCGGGACGAGTTTGTGCATATCATGGACGCGGTTCATCACACGCTTACGCATGACACTGCCCTGTGGAATACTGAGTTGAAAACCAAGGCCAGCATTGCGTATACGGATATTAACGATTCCGGCGACTGGCTCGATGATGCCAAGGCGCTTCAATACCTGGTGAGCGGATGCGCACACATTACCGGGAATGCGAGTGGCGCCTATGTCGTCGAAAAGGAAAAGGCCACATCCTACATCATCTGCAAAGGTTTTCCAAACAATCCGCATTATAGCATGCCGATCACATTTTTTAAGGACCAGAATGGCATTACCGGTGCACATTTGCAGATCGACAGCGAGCGATTGGCCGAACCAGCATTTTCGATAAAAATCGAGAATGAACCGGGTTCGCCATTGGTACAGTTTGCCGCTGCCTGTGTCAGTCTATTTCCGAGGATTTCGGTGGAGGAACATGAGCGCATTGTCGGAGAGCGGCGTATTGCAGAAGAAAGCATCCGCGGCATTGAGGCGGCCGCCAAGAAGACAGACAACAACGGCAAACCTGGTGTTAGCTGCTGGTAACTTTATTGGAGGACGATATGAAAATACCTGACAAGTATCTGTTCAGCAAGCGTTTCAGTTGCATCCTGGAAAAGGCGAGGGCGCTCGGCTATGACGGGTTTGACCAATATCCGGGCATCAAGGACATCCATGCACACGGCTACGCATGCACATACGATGTTTCCATGGACAACATGTTTGATGGCGGGGTTCCGGGCGCATTTGCTGGCGTGGATGATCCGATGGAAGACTACCTTGGATTACAGCTGACCGCGGCAATCCTCGATCTGGCTACTTATTGCGTTTGTGCAGGAAAACTTCCGCGGGACACCTACGGTCTTGAAGTTACAGAAATCGGCGGAACTATTACCGTTCTCGTCAAGCCGACAGCGTATGCGTCGGTCCTCGGGACCATATTGAGCCTGCAATAGCCCGAAATTGCTATATTTCGGGCATGAGCAAGAAAGTCAATCTCACAGTAATGAAGCTGGGCAGGTATACCCACCTTATCGTCCTCAATGACCACCTCGTCCATGGCGAGTTCCCTAATTCCGCCACGACGATCCTAGAACAGAGCATCCCGATGGAAAAAATCGCGGATGCTTTCTCCGTCCAGGACCTCGAAGCCATGCTCGCATACAGGAAAGGCGAAACGAAGAGTATCGAGGAACCTTCCAGCTCTAACGGTCATCTTATGTTTTCTCCCGAGGAAGATGACTATAAATAGGAGGTTTACCAATGATTTCATCCAATGGCTACAACATAGAAATCGGACTGGTGCGATCGATGTTCGCATCAAGCGCATTTGAACTGCTACCCAATATCCAGGACCCCATCCGGTTGCGCACCGACCTGGACATGTGTGGGTTGGCCGACGAACCCAGTGCATCGGTAAAGTATGATACGCGTGACTGCATAGACTACACATGTGTCGAGGTTGTCGCGTTGGCTACCCGAAAGATTACTAGCGGGGTAGACCCGGCAGATAGAAATAACATACATGTTCACGCGATACCGGGTTACTTCGGGGGTTGCCCAATTTCCCTCGACCGGGATCGCGAAGCCGTGTTTAGTCTCCGTGATGTTACCCGCGCCTTCTATGCCCTTGCCGGGAGCAAGTCCAAGACTGCGCCGGCCGTATATGCGGTATACATGACCGAAAATCGTACATATTTGGCGCGTGCCGAAGTGGACATAAATTGCGGAGTCCGCATCAACATTCCCTATACTATGTTCGACACGAGCAATTACCCCAAGTCGCCACGAAGGACGGTGGAAATCGGTCTTCCGCCCGAAGGCAAGTTTGTGGATGACAGCATTACACGGACTTTCTATGAAGGGAGTGCCATCTTCATATACCACTCAATCGAAGCGGCCATCAAGCATATATCCGAGCATGCGGTGAAATACCTGCGCGACAATGTCGGGAGCTGTCGTCTCGACCAGTGGACCCATGACCTCGCCACCCGTGCCGAGGACCGTCTTAAGATCGAGGAGGCACGGGCAAGCATGCAGGAAAAAGTGCAGGCGTATATCAATACGCTCCCAAAATCACCCTGCATAAAGGAAGAACGCAAGTTCCGGGTGAAATTCGCCATCCAGATCGCCGGTGCGGTTGTCTTCTCGATACTATTCTTTGTCCTCATGTACTTCTTCAACCATTAGGAACACCAGATGCACAGCGATAACTACTTGGGTGCTGTCGCGAGACTTGCGCCGGACCAGCAAATCACGGTCGCCTCGACGGGCAACATCACCACGCTGTCGGCAATCATCGCCGACTTCGTCCTCCGCAAGAGGACCGCTACATACTCCGACATCTTCACGCAGATCGGCAAGATGCTGGACAAGGAAGAACTGGTTCTCGTCGGCACCGCATGGGAAGTGGGTGGCGAGGAGAAGATGGCCGCGCCGGCCGTCGGGCTGTCCGACGCCCAGAAGGACCTGCTGAAGGACCTGTTCAGGCGTCTGTATATCCGCAAGGATGCGAAGGACGGAAGCAAGAATGTGCTGGTGTTTATCGGCATGTCCACTTGCCACCGGCATACCGGCTATACCGCCTGGCGCCTGTTCGTCCGCGAGTTCAAGAAGATCTGCGGGGACGACAGCCCGCTGCTCGGGTGGCTTGCCGGTTTCAAGTACGACGGCCGTTTCCGAACGGTCTCATACGACATCGTGCAGTCCACCGGCAGCGTGGCCATACGCAACTTCAAGAAGGACTGCTTCGGCGAATGGAAGCCGGGCCAGAGGGAGCGGCTGATCAAGCAAATCGAGGATTTCCTCGTGGACTGCAAGTAGTAGCAACTTTTTGCTATATTTCAAGCATGAGCATGAATATCGAAATATCATCAATCATCCCCAGCGCAGATAGCGCCACAAATACCCTCATACTCGACATCGAAGTCGAAAGCGGCGAAAAGTTCCCCTCCCCGAAGGAAGCGAACCGTCAGGTCATCTTTGCGACGGCCCACATGTCGTGTTCCGACGGCATCATCTGCTACGGCGTCCGCGAACTCTCGGAACCCGTCCGCAAGGCGTTCGCCGACACCAAGGGCAGGTATGTGAAGTGCGACGACGAGAAGGAACTCCTCCAGAAGCTCCTCACGATGGTGTTCTCGTCCAAGGTCACCCACTGCTTCGGCACGGAAACCATCCCGAGCCTGAAGTACCTTACCGCCCGCGCGGCCAAGCTCGGTGTCAAAATCCAGACACCTGACCTCGACTCCATGTTCCGCAAGTATGATAACAGCTACTACGCCACGATGGGCGTCGCCGCAAAGCCGAAAACGAATTGCCCCATCGCGGCAAGGGCCAACGAGCTTTACAAAAAGATGATGGTCACCGGCAAGAAGCCTTACAGAAGCTGCATCACGGTAGGCACGGTATGATCGATACGAAATGGTCCAAGTATTTCAAGGCGCCGTTTCACAATGACAGGTACGACCCGGGCACCATCTGGGATTCCGCGGGCAACCGCGTGACGACCCCCACGATGGACACCATCGACAGCTCCACCGACGATGCCGACCGGTGCATGGAAATCATCGTCAAGGCGCTCAACGCCCGGTGCGAGGGGAAGGAACCCACCGAAAAGGCGAAGTTCGAGAACCCCGAATACACGGGGACGAACGCCGATTCCACCATCAAGTTCACCGTGAACGGGACCGAGGTGGTCCTCAATGTCCGCGGATGGGGCTTCCTGACCGGGTACAAGAAGCTCCCCAGTAACACTGCCGCTGAAATCCAGGACGAGTTCGGGAAGTTCGTCATCGAGTGCATCAAGGCTGCCACGGAGGTATAGGCATGAAAATCGGGGTTCCGACAAGGCCAAGTGCGAAAACCGTGATAGAGGGCAATACCCCGGTGGAAAAGATAATATGGCGTTCAGTGCTGGCGTTGTCGGCGATTGGCGTACTCTTAGCTCTCACATTTTTTATCATCCATTTAGCTACAAGGGCATAACAATGGGAACGAATAAAATCGAACTTATGAAGGCTGTCGATACCGAATGGCTCCGCAGCCAGGGTTGCACCTTCGAGAACGGCACGATCGAATCCGCCGGCATCGAAATCATCAACGGCGTGGCAACTGTCGGGGTGAATGTCACCTTCGACCACGGCGGATGCACCCTCGGCGGAAACACCTGCGGGCGCCTCATTCCGGGAGACAAGTCCATCAACGGTTCCCGTTACGGCATGGATGCCATCCTATGGCTCATGGCTGTCGCCGGAGTGGACAAGAGCAGCAAAATCGAGGGAAAGTATGTCCGCGTGGCTTTCGGGAAGGACGAACGCGCCTGCTTCATCGGGCATATCGTCAAGGACATCTGGTTCAGCTTCGACTGGCTTGCCGAAGCATTGGCAGAACAAAAGGAGCAGAAATGAGCGAAGTAAAACCGGCACACCGCCCAGTCGAAGAAATTCGCAACGAATTTTGTCGCATAAGCGAAGAACTCCATGCAGCCGAGAAGGCCGAGGCCATGGAAAAGTATGGACACCTCGTCGGCAAATGGG
>Ga0247609_10002421_pt1 | contig 19841 bp, 11 predicted proteins | sample 172DNAGHGlowgp2_FD_193487 | JGI IMG/M metagenome (GOLD analysis project Ga0247609, IMG submission 193487) | Sheep rumen microbial communities from Palmerston North, Manawatu-Wanganui, New Zealand - 1728 DNA GHGlow gp2 | ecosystem: Host-associated > Mammals > Digestive system > Stomach > Rumen ...
CCACGACAGACGACCGCGGTTATGACACGGACAACACCTCCATGTCAAAGTGCGCCGCCTGCGAATGTAGCAACACCATCACATTCCAGGACAGTGACCAAGTGATCATTCACCTGATTGACAAAGACCAGAACGAAGTGACAAAGATCACACTCCTCTCGAAAAAGTCTCAAGCGAATGTTCCGCTGACAGCTCTCTCCGTTGTTGACTTCGACGTCACCTGCAACCAGTATCTGACGGGTGAAGAATCCGTGGCCATTCAGGCTTCCGACGTACTCACTCAGTATCCCGAACTCGCTGAGGCGACAAACGAGCAGGATATCTTCAAGCTCATCCGAGGGCAAGATGTTTCACAACTGACGTTCTACCCACGGATCACCTTGTCGAATGGTCAAACGTTCATTGCCAGTGTAGACAAGAAAAACGGCTTCGTCTACGGTCTCAAAGACGTTAACAGCGAAACCGTCGGTGCCGTCTTCTCGCTGGTGTTCAAGTACTACCTGCCACCGAACCTCAAGGTCGATATCACGTCTGAGGAAATCCAGAGCGGCAACAACTCCATCCTGTCAACAGGCCGTAACTACGTTTCTGTCATGAAGAAGCTGATTGTTGTCCAGGCTACAGGCGAATCTCTCGCTAAGGTCTCCATGATCCCGATCTTCTCGGCCGGTCAGAATTCCTGGAACGTTGCCTTTGCTGGCTACGACCACGGACGGAAGTCCCGTCTCAACATCAAGCTCACAAGTGACGACAATTTCAGCCTCGAATCTGGAGCTCCGTTCAACGGAACCGCCTTTGGTGAAGAGTATCCGCAAGCGGTTAAACTCTCCTTGGCGAATGTTGTTATCGGCGAAGGAGCTTCCAGCTCCTACACGCAGAAAAACGTCCTGACGGTCTTCAAACCTGAATACGACACGCCATCCATTCAACCTCCGACACTCTTCCGTCTTAAGGACTACGGCAACACATCCATCGTCTACGGAAATACAAATACGGGATACCATCGCCCGATTATTTCCCGTATCCTTGACGAAAATGACGTGGCGACGTACCGCTTCAAGTTTCCATGTCCCATCAGTGGCATGAGAGCAGGTGTTCCTGTTGTGAAGGGCGACAACATGGATGCAACGGAAGCCCAGATGCAGGTCTTCCTGACAAACTACTATTACAACGCAAACCCGCCAAAACTGCCATCGGAACTGCAGGCGCCTGTTCCAACCCACTTCAATTTGTTCGTCTACGATCCGAGTCCGACGGACGAATCGAAACGTTGGGTCCCTGTCTTCAGTTCTCTCTACGCGGAAGGCGGTACCATCACCTATCCTCCCGCTACACCGAAACCTCTCTACAAAATCAATACCGAACTCCTCCAGACAGTTACTTCCCTTTCCATCGCCAACAACGCCACACTCCTTCTTGAATTCTATCGAATCTATGAAGAGAGTGGAGCGGCTGTAACGGAAGTCCTCTACGGTGTTCCTATCACGGTTTTACACGAGAATTTTCTGACGGACGACGACCGTTAAAACCCTGGTAAAACGGGCGTACCTGCGGCTAAAACCGCAGGTACGCCCCTTGCCATCTTATGCCTGATTTATCGTTTCACTATCATAAATATTAGGGTCTTTTCGATGAAAAACGTATGCGCCATTTTGCACATTTCGCCCCGCTCCGCCGTGGGGTACGCGCCGACTGGAATATCCGTCCAGTCGGCTGTGACGTCTACGGAAGCGGATCGGAAGACGATTGTCTGTCTGGAGGATAAGAGCACAGGCAACATCACCTGCTACGATTTATCCGCTCTCAACCGTTCCTACGATCTGCAGGCCAACGGCGTCACACGCTGGAACACCCAGAATGGAGAGACGGGTGTCAATACCTTCCTTGACAGCGTAGCCAATCTTGACAACTACAAAATCTACACAGCGACGCCCGATCAGCTCGTCGCAGACGGAAATAATCTTTATCCTGTGGACTTCAAAACGGCTAGAGTACAGGCCGTTTCGTTCCATTCGTTGAATGCAACGAAGGAATTCGAAATCCATACAGGAAACCACGAATACGGGCAAGTTGCCGATAGCGGTGCATTCTCATGGACGGAGCCAGACCTCTTCCTTACGGAAGGACTCTCAGAAAACCCTGTCAACTGGAAAAACATTATTCCCGTCGTCAATGGAACGGTTTGCTTTCCGTCTATTCAGAACGGTCGGCTCTACATTCATGAAGGCAACGCACTTCTACAATACGACAACAGCCTCACGAAAGACATTGGATTCCTGGATTTCAACACGCTTGGAAAACTGGAGTTCCGTCGTCTTTGCGACAGTGTAGATGGCAAAGTGACCGGTCACACGCCTCGTCTTACAGACAATACGCTGAATAAAGGTAAAACGTATCCGAATGCGGCCAATCACGAGACAAACTACGGTACGCTCGTCGTGGATGACACGGTCGTATCTCATACGACATCTGACGTGACGATCACGTTCCGCTACAAGGAACCCGTCGAAGGGATTCCTATGCTTTGTCTCGGCGGTCGTCTTCTCTTCCCTGATGAATGCAACATCCGTCACTACGTGGATGAGAAAGGCTATACGAAATTCGAAATCGTCCTGGATACGTATCTCATCGAAAAATCGCTGGCTAGTTCTCTTGACTATTTGGGTATCACGACTCTGAATACAGATCTCGTGGTAGATTCTGTCGACAAGTTCCTGGCACTCATTTTCGAAGATCAGGACAGAATTCGTGACTCCTATGCCATTATGCTGGATCTTCTCAATCGGGAAGATGCGGGCGATGCCTACCGTCCGGAACTGGAACTGGAAACAGAAGCTCGGCTTCTGACAGCACGTCTGCAAACGTTCCTCGTATTCGTCAAGACAGAGTACGACTCCCAGATTATCCGTCATAGGAGTCTCAAGCAACTGGATCCAGGATCCCTCTTCTTCAGTCGGAACGCTGGAGGTTTCCTCATCAACTCCATTACAGGTGAAGTCAACGACTTTGTTGAAAAGGAACTAGAAGATGAAATTCTCGTTCACTTCAACCACCGTCGACCGTTGAGTCTGACGCTTCGTGACTCCATCTTCAATCTGACACATCCAGCAGACGGCATTCGTCAATTCAACTATGCGGCAAAAGACCGCTACAACGCCTATTCCAGTTACTATCCTCTTCGGGCTATCCGAAACTATCAGTTACTGGAATGGTATCTGACGGTCATTCCACCATCTATTCCAGCATCGTCTGTAGATCCGTCTGAATCTGATAATCCAGATATTAGTCACGATGTACCGATTATTCCGATGACCGTCCAGAAAGGACGTCGCATTGAGTCAATGGAGTTTGTCGATCTGGAAGATGAGGGGGTCACCAAGCATACAGTCCTGAAAATCTCCCGCCGACCGAACTTCTCCCTCTACGTTGATTCCTACACGGCCCCGAATCGTCTCTCCGGTTATTACTACAAAGATGACCAAGACGTCGAAATGATGGAACGCACGTGGACTCATACACGAGACGCAACAAACCCGAACAAGGTCGTTCTGAAATATGAAGGCGGGTGCTGGATCTTCTACGATGTCACGAACAGTGAAGAGATCATGCATTCGTCTGAATGCTTCAAGACAACCAACCCGTGGGATACCTCCTTGGAATGGAAGTCCGAAACAATTGTCGAAGACGACAAGCCTGTCTTGTTGGCTCACCTCATTGTGACGACTCTCTACTACGGAGACAGACTGCCTGCGTCCTGGTACACGCTCGATCAACTTACGGAACCGCTTCCGAACGATGTCGACAACTACGACTACGACAAAACCCAGGAAAGCTGGTACACGGCTGTCGATCGTACCAAGAAAATTCCCGACAGTCAAATCGTTCAAGATCGTTCCATCTATCCGAGTAATGAAACGACGGCGGAGACAAAGATCAATGAACCAGATCCTCTTCGTACAAGCTTCAATCACTACGGTATCATCGGTACGATCAAAACGGGAGCGGACGGATCGTACTATATTGAAGGTGAGTATTCACCCGTCATCAAGAACGGCGACAAGATCGACCCGATCGCTATGGGGCTCTCGGAAACGTTACCTTCGAGCGATCTGGACGAAATCGTTGACGTCTATGTGAATCAACCGCGTCGGCGTCAGGGTCTACAGCCCTATGAAAAAGATGCGAACGGGAAATGGCCTGTGAGCATCTTCCCCATCAAGCACGTTCCCTACAAAATAAGTGTTACTATTGACATTATTGTCGAAGACAACTCCGGTCACTATACTCGAGCAATCGAGCCGTCAGAAATGGCGGAGCTGATTGCCGAATACAACACGGTTTTCTATAACCGTGATCCGGAGCATTTCGTTCCTGTCATAGCTGACAACGGTGTCTGGCCGTCGGCACGATTCCCATTGGACGATATACCGTGGATCAATGATTCCGCGTCAGCTTCTCTTATCCAGATCCTCGACACGGATGGTCGTTTTCAGGAAGTCCAATGGGGTCTTACGGAAATCACTCTTACAGAAGAGGGTGAATGCTGGGCTCCTATTGGGAAACGCCACTGGTACACGTTCACGACAGTTGCATCGGAACCAGCCCCCGATGATATCAAACTATCAGGTTCTCCCGACATTCCGTCTCCGATGAAGGACGTCGGTGTCTACCCGATCACGAAAGGTACCTTGAAAGCACCTCACGGTTACAAGCTGGTTATTCAGCCCGGTCAAGTGACGATTCTTCCGAAACCCATCTCCGTTGTCGCACACGACCAGTACAAACTCTTTGGAGCGGAAGATCCTGAGTTCACGTACGACATGGAAGGAACGATCGAAGTTGGCGTAGACGTATCTGGCAATCTTGCTCGTGAAACGGGTGAGGCCGTTGGAACCTACTCCATCAATCTCGGCACTCTGGAAATCTCTTCCAGCAACTACGAAATCCAATATACACCCGGAACGCTCACCATTGCCCAAGCGGATATTACGGTCACAGCCAACTCGTATTCCGTCCTTTGGGGTGAAGACATTCCGATGCTCGATTACACCACGTCGCCGGCAAATGCTCGTCGAACAGAAATTACAGGCACCTTAGGCACAAATCTTCCAAGTGGGCGACTCCACGTAGGCGTCTACCAGATTAACCAAGGGTCTCTCAATTCTGTCAACTACAATATCAAAGCATTCATCAACGGAAGCATTACCGTTACACCAAATCACATCTTCGTTGACGCCGTTAGTCTCTCATCTGTCTACAGAGCGCCTGTACCGTTACGCTATACGGTTAGCATACCAGAAGCCTACACGGATTTCTCAGGCAATCTGGCTCTAGACGAACCCGAAGGATCCCGTGATGCAAGGGGTAACCTGAAAGTAGGCATCTACCATATCTCAAAAGGTGATCTCCAAAGTCAATACGGGGTCTGGGTCGGAGAACTCTGGAACAAAGACTACGACTTCGATTACCTGATGGAATTTGGTTCTGGTCAATATACCGTTACGATGGGAAACACAATCCTGACGGCTAGACCGACGCTTCAGCTTCCTGACGAAGACGACATCACGGTTCCGTTGGATTTCGAGACATATGTCCAGAATCCAGTCGGTATCGAAGCCTACAAGGATGAATTCTCAGGTGGCCTCGTTATCAGCGGAGAATCCAGTCCTTCCGGACGTCCTGATACAACGGGACCGAAAACGATTCTACAAAAATCCGACAAAGCAGGCTACAGCAATGTGGGTCTTACGTCGGATTGCTACAACATCAGCTACATGCCTGCTATGTTCAACCACATCCATGCAGGCGATATTCCTGGTCAGTCCATCGCCGTCGTGGTCAAGGCTACGGCCGAATACACGGAAAACAAGGTCTTCAAGTACCATAAGTCCTTTACGGTCAATGTGGTAACGACTGATACAAACACGGCTTACCAGGAAGATACGTCTCATGCGGTTGAGGAGACTCAAACGTTTGGTCGAATGTGGACAGCAAGATGGATACCTGACAATGTGGCTGACGACGCTTCGAAGTTCTTGGACTATCTGAAACTGGAACTTGCCAACGGACATTCCATTCACGACAAGATCTACCATCGCGGTGCCAATTCCTTCAACACGGGCTCTGGTGATCCAGATGGTACATCTCTCCTTGACAAGCTTCTCGATCCCGCATTCGTGAGCACACTGAATACAGGGGAGAAAGCTCTACTGGAAGGTGTCTGTCTGGGTGGAAAGGCTGGTGCGGTCGGTGTCATGGGCCCATGGCATTACGTGTGGCGTCTGAAACGAAACAGTGGTGGACTGGCCAACGAAATCCTCTATAAACACGATTCCAACAACGCGTACTACCGTATCATGGAAGAGAATATTCAAGAGGATACACCCGTCTCATTCACGGTGGAAGAAGCCACTGATACACCACCGGCTACGGAAACATTTGGAGGTCAGACCTTCATTTGCAACAAAGCCGTCGTCATGGACGTCTCGCTCGTCTCATCGGAAGTGGAACACCATTACACGACGTCGAATGTCGAAACGACATACGGTCCTTCCTACCAGGTCGTCGGTGTTGCCAACATGTATCTAGCGTCAGCAGAAATGCTTCGCTACTACCTGGAGGATCTGACAGGACGCGGAGTCCAAGTCTACGGACGTGTTTTTGTAGCGGCGGATAATACCCGTACGATCGAAGACACTCTCAACGATTTGGTTTCCCAGACTTACCAGACCAAGCTGGCAGACGACGAGAAGCTCCTCTTCAACGGAATCCTTTTCGCCTACCAGAACCAAAACGACGACGTCGTCGCATCACTATCTCTGCAAGACAATAAACTTGTCAAGACGGAGATCTACAGAGGTACCTCGAATGTAGATCTGCACACGATCCTAGGTGCATCGTCCATTCCAACGGGCAGTATCGTTTCACTGGCGACTCGGGTCCTTCAGGAAGTTGTTGCAACCCCCACTGGTACGACAACCGTTTATTATACACTAAACGGTGAGAACTACCAGTCTGCTACGGTAAACACCTACTCAATCGCCCTTAAAACGGTCACAACCGACAACCCTGTCTACACTCGTGTCTTCACCGTATCACCTCGCTATGATGAGGAATCCATTTCTCTCATTGCGACAACGGTCAGCGGAAACACGTTTGGCTACATTGACTGGGGTGACGGATCACCAAAAGAAGCGATCACGAAGTATACGTTCCAACAGGCGAAGACAGACGGCGGAATGCTTGAATTCACCCACGAGTACAGTACTCCTGGATACTATCTTGTTACCGTCACGGGTTCTGTTCGCTACTGTTCCTTCGGGAAGATTGTAGACGGAGTCGCAGACTCCGAAGAACTCTCTCGTGTCGTTGGGTTAGCGAACGCCTACCTCGACACGTTCGAGGGAACGATGGCTGTCAAAACCGACATCGTTGATAACAATCAGCCAAGCTTGCACACGTATCATGTCTACGAAAAGCCTATCGGTACCTTTGCCGATATGCCAAACGCGGATGTACTAAGTACGTTTAGGCTAGGCCGTCGTATTTCCAACATGACAGCGATGTTCCGAAACAGTGGTATCACGAACAAATACAAAAACATCGTGATTCCAGCTTCCTGTCGGAATCTCAACTATGCCTTCTACAATTGCTCCAAGCTTGTCACGCTGGATGGAATGTTTGCCAAGATCCTCAAGGCGACCGTTCTCTCCAACATGGCTGACAGATCCATCCTCTGTCGAAACGCCTTCTGGTTCCCGACGGAGAACACACATATTGTCTCATCCATCCCGTTAGGTGCGCTTCTGACATACCAGTCGAAGTTCTCTACCTATTGGTGCGACGTATACGGAACTCGCTACATGAACGGAGCTACAGCAGGTCAGCTCCTTGACGGACTTGCTTCAGCCATGTTCTACAACGTTCCGTATTTGCAGGAATACCGATACCAGCCAAACGACAACCGCTATCTCCCGATGAGCTTGTCTCAAGTTCCATCCCTGAACGGAGCGAACGCGTTTGCCGTGCTTGCCTACTACACGACCAGTGGCAATCTGTCATCTCTTTCCTGTACGTACCAAAATCGTTCGTTCAGCCCTGTCAGTCGGACGGTCACGATTGCACTCGATGGAACGGAGAAAACACTAGACATTACGGGGCTAAAATTGGACATGGAGAGCTATCCCGCTATCCTCTCCGTTTTACGTTCCAAAACCGTCACCTATACAAACGGAGACGGAAGCCAACTTGTCCATCTAGAGGAATGGTTAAAATCCAATCCTTCTGGAGGGATGCTTAAGCTCCTTGTCTCCAATCACGCAGAAGTGACGAAAGACGTCACTCTCGTCGGAAAACCTTGATGTTTTGTAGAGTCCGAGCACGCCTATTCGTAGAAACGGCTCGGACACGTTTTCATTCCATATCAGGAGCCATTCATGTCAGTACACATTACCGTAAATTACGAGAAAAAGAATTATGCGGTGTCGGTGACGAATGGAAAAGCCTCTGTAAACGGTATTACGCAGATCACCGCCCATTATGGGGATACAGTGACGTTGACCGCCATTGTCCCGTTCGGGCAGAGTGCCAGCGAATACAACTACAGTTGGCAATGCGAATCTGGAGGCGTGGTCATTGCAAATTCCACCTCGCGAATCGCTACATTCCAGATGCCAGCAGCACCCGTCGTCATCCTCTGCACCGTCACGAGAAAGAACTACGCTATTACAGCCACCAACTGTTCAACAAACGTCGCGTCTGCGGCCGCTGGCGCTCGTGTCGAAATCACGGGCACACCTGCAGTAGGTTATCACCTGGATACCTTGACGGTTACAGGTGCTACATCAGGAAACACGATTGAAGTCACAGCAGCTCAAAACCAGAGCTATGCGGCTACATTCGTTATGCCGAGTGAACCGGTTGAAGTTGTTGCAACGTATGCAAAGACTGTCTACAACATCACCACTACGGACTGTACAGCCAAGATCGGCAATCAGGTTGTGACAACTGCTACCTATGGGGATACGGTTACACTTGTGTCTCGTACCCTAGCAACAGGTGAAAAGATCACCGGTTGGACAGGTCACGATTCGAATAACGACGGTATCACCTTTGCATCAGGTACTCAGACGTCCACCACGACAACTTTCACGATGCCTGCGGCGGATGTTACTGTGCAGCCTTTGTTCGGTGATGTCAATTACACCATTACGGGAACGAACTGCTCCGTCGTTAGTCCGTCTGGCGGTACCGCTATCTACGGACAAACCGTCACGATGCAAGCGACGATCCCGTCAGGCCAGCCTGCTACGGAATATGACATCACGTGGTCGTCCAATCCGTCCGTCACCATCACGAAGAGTGGTAGCAACGTGGCGCAAGCGACATTCCAGATGCCCGCCAACAACATCACGGTCACCGCTACGGTAACACGTAAGACATACAACATCACAACCAACTATGCCACAGCCAAGGTGAGCGGTACAACCGTTACCAAAGCGGCCATGGGACAGGTTGTAACGATTACGGCGCAGGACCGTACGTCCGCCGGGCTTGTCTTCGTTCGTTGGAACGTTTCCAACAATATCGTCGACCTTGGCAGTGCCACCAATGCCACCACGACATTCACGATGCCTTCTGGTGATGTCACGGTCACGGCGTACTACGAGTACAAGATCAACACGACAAACACCGTTGCTACGGTCAACGGCAACGTTGTCACCCATGCTCCTGCTGGCACGAACGTCACGTTCACAGCCAACCCGCCTGCATCCGGTACAATCTTTAAGAAACAGACTGTCACGTATAACGGTTCTTCGACAGATGTGACACAATCAACCTATGTGTTGACAATGCCTGCTTACGAAGTCACTGTTGTGGCGGTTTACTCGAACGTCTACAACATTACAGCAGCCACGGCACCCGCAGGTGGTACTACCGCTATCTATGATAGCACGAAGAGTCACACGATCACGTATGCTGAAGCTGGTGACACGGTTCATGTTGTGCCCCAAGCTCCTGCAAACGGTATGACATTCACGGGCTGGACAATTGTTTCCAACAACGTTGCCAATTCGTCTACGGATCCCGATGACGGTACGTTGACTTTCACGATGCCGAGTAGCGCGGTCGAACTCCAAGCGAACTACAAATACAACATCACAACGACTGCTAGCGGCGCTTCTGGATCGGGTGCATCGTCCAGTGTCCCATATGCGGATGCGGGTGATACCGTCAACCTGACAGCAAGTGTTCCGAGTGGGCAGAGTGCCAGCGAATACACGTTCCTGTGGACATGCACAGCGGGTGGTGTTACAACCATCACGGGCAATACGTCCCAGAACGCAACGTTCACCATGCCGAGCAATGCAGTTACATTCAATTGTCAAGTGACACGTAAGACATATCTTGTCACCGTCAACAACGGTACGGGATCGTTGAGTGGCACGAACAAGGGTAGTAGCTTCAACGTCCAGTCGGGCGCACGTGTTGACTTGCTCCCGTCCACAATTCAGTCTTATCAGCACTTCACCAGATGGACTGTCAATAGTGGTGGTGTCACGGTCACCGTTGATAACAACACCACGGGTGCGGCGCACTTCACGATGCCGAGCAATGCGGTTACGGTTACAGCCGTCATCGACAACACAGCGTACAACGTCAACGTCACGGACGGTAAGGCCTATTCCGACTCCGGTCGTACGACACAAATCAGCACGGCTACCTACAACCAGACCGTCTACCTGAAGATGGATACGATTGCCGATACCGTGTTCCACAACTGGAAGGAAGCCAATAACAAAGTCACGTTCAGCCCGAATGCGAATACAGACCTGGCAAGTTTCTCCATGATCGAAGGTGCAGTCAACATCTCTGCCATTTATGGCTACGTCATCGAGAAACACGGTGTCACCGTTGATGGTGTTGAACAGTCCATCCCGACCGTTAAGGTCAATGGTACGGCTGTCACTGACGCCGAACCTGGCAAGACGGTTTCGCTCACCAGAGCGGAAGCGCCGACCGGTTATGAGTTCACTGGCTGGACGGTCACGGGTGACGGTACCCATACGGTCACGCTCTCGCCGAACAACACAGCCGACACGGTCACCTTCACGATGCCTGCTTGCAAGGTTATCGTCCAGGCGAACTACACGGAACAGACGCCTGTCCCGTCACCGTATTTGCTCACGACAAGTGATGATTCAGCGCAAGACGGATCTTCCAGTCTCGTAGCGTTCTACAGTGACGCTGGTTGCACACAGCGTATCTACACGGCTTCGGCCGGTGATACCGTTTACTTCCGTCCAATCATCACCACCGACTGGTACAATGGGTACAAGTTCACGCTCCAAGTTGAATCGGGTACGCCTCCCAATTGGAAAGATCAAACCGCCGATCCTGTGGATTCCGGACCTATTGCATGGAGAAACTGGCAGATGCCCAACGACTCTTCCGCAACATCTCGTCCGCACGTCGGTTACGGCACTTCGAACGACGTCGACGTCTGGGCATTTACGATGCCTGCGTCTGACGTTAACGTAGAGTGCACCATGAACTGGTGGTGCATCAACAAGAAGTCGAACACCGAATACAACAACAGTTGGAGTTATACCAAGCTCAACGGCTCGGGTAATATCCATCTCCAGGAAGCCTTCCGAGTTGACCTAGATACCTCTAAATACGAGATGGGTAGCTGGCAGGTGGATGCTTACACGGCTGAAGGTGTTCGTTCCAACACGTTGTACGCCTCCTGGCAGTATGACAACATGCAGGATGAAGGAACCGACCCGGATGAAGTCCTCGGTGATTTCGACCTCCGTGATCAAACCACCTGGTCTGTCGCGACTGGTCGCAACCATTGGTTCCTCGTCATTGACATGTACGAAGCTACAGAAGCCGAAGAGGAAATGAACTAGTCTTTTACCAACTCATGGACATTTCTATGAGCTAAACCAAACCTAGAACTTAAGGAATGTCCATGAGCTACACTGACTTCTACACTTCCAACGACAAGCACGAGCTTCGCATCGACGCCAAGCAAGTCGTCGTTTACCTGCCTCTACGATATCGAGACATCGGCATCATGGAGGTAGGTGAACATGTCAAGACGGTCGGCATCTTCGAGTACTCGGTAGACGATGGCCCTAAACACGGGTTATTCCTGCCAGGCTACATCGACATGTTTCCTTCCCGACTGGATGAAATAACTCTAGACGGGGAAGACATCTTGAGATGTCAATTTGAGAAAGGTGATGTCTTCATCCAAAACACGCAAGTAATCAAGACGGAGTCTCTCGCCTACACACTCTTTACGGAGTTCATCGAGAAAGGACGTATCCCCTCTTTTATCACGTACGACCAGGCGGCGTTCCTCTTCGACACGATCAAGGAACTGACGGGCTCCAAGATCCCCGTCTCTCACGTCGTGTTTGAGGCCATCTTCGCCTACCTCGCTCGTGACAAAAAGGACTACCGAATCCAGTATCGGTGGACCGATATGAAGAATGATCCGCATTACCTCAAGATTACGGACAGCCCGCACGCAACCCAGTCTCTGACAGCCAAGCTCATCTCAGGCTATCTGCCAGACTCGATCAATGCGGCTGTCGTCAACGAAACAACAGAACACTCGAAGATTGAAGACGTTTTGAGAAACTGATTATCCCTAGGGCTACTCCTCACGGAGTAGCCCTAGGCTATTATTTTTTTGTTATACAAAAGACATATATTCCTACTGTGAAGCATTCGTATTTATCAGGTAGTGTCATTATAGACTTCTAGTTGTAGATATTACAACGATGTAAACAATATTAGATATTGTTCTTAGGTTCTTCACTGGCGGTTCAGTGGGACTGATGAACACAAACAAAAAAGGAAATTAAGAAATGGAAAAGAATGACGGAATTATTTATGCTCTACCAGAGACAATGGGAAATTCATGGTCGTTTCCAGGAACACTAACGAAAAAAGAGATCCAATGTATCACAGAAGCAGTCGGACAAGCACTGCTATCTGCGTGCGAGGATATTGAGCAATATCCGGATTTCTATCACACGGACTCCGTCTGTGTTTACATCCAAATGCCGAACCATTACATCGCAGATCGGATGCGACTGGTCGAGCTTTTCCGCGAAAACATCGGAAAACTCGCAAAGACATTTGTTGAGAACTTCAACGTTCGCGTTGTGAACTCCCCTTCTGGTGCGCTCTACAAACGCAACTCAACGATGCTTGAGTGGGGTTGCCGAATTATCCTTGGTACCAGAGATTCACGGTACACATACACAAATAGCGGATCGAAGGAATTTCGAGCTGTTGCGCAACTGACACGGATCCCTACGGAGGAAATGACAAACGACGGGGTCCTTTCTCCTCTTCGTTCGCCCATTCCGAATTTCGGCGGTCAAACTCTCAAACCATAAGGAGATCAAAAATGGACCCTTACGAAAAATTCATGGATTTAAAAGCCTATGTGGTGGACGTCATGAATCAGCCATGGCGCGCATACCACAACATGACGCATCTTGAACGGATGTATACCTTCTACAACAAACATATGTGGCACGTGACTGATGAAGTTATGCTTGCCATCGCATTCCACGATTATTGGTACTATCCCAATTGCAAGCAAAACGAAGAGAATTCCGCACAAGAATTCTTGAAATTCCTTACCATGGACGAACGGGGAAAGGAATTTGCGGGAGTCGATGCACAGAAAGTCGTGGATCTAATCCTTGCAACAAAGGATCCCTACAATCCGAAATTGACAGAGGAGCAAAAACACTTCGTTCAAGCGGATTGGAATGGGATGATGTCGTGGTCATCGCTGACCCAGGAACGAATCGATTTTCTCGACATGTGGGAAGAAGGCATCTTTAAAGAATGCCAGATGTTCCCCATTCAATCCTATCTCTTCGGAAGACAAGCATTCTTGACGTACGCGAGAAAACAGAACTTCCTCAAGGACAATGTCTTCAAATACATGATGCACCGCCTAAATACGAAGACATACCGTGTCGGTATCTACGCCGGTACATTCTGTCCCTTCCATTGCGGTCATCTCGCCGTATTGGAAGAGGCTGTTCGTCAGTTCAACAAGGTTGTCATCGTCGCCGCGCACAACAATCAGAAGTCCGCTGTGGGTCGCTCGAACATCTTCAAAATGTTCCCCTACATGGAAACCAAACTTCTGAAACCTGGTGAAATGATGGTGGACTACCTGAGGACGTTCTGTGGATATCGAAACGTGCAATTCACGATGATCCGTGGTATGCGGAACAGTTTCGACTTTGAGTACGAAAAGAACGTCCAGGACACGATGACCGACAACGCAAACGTTGCGAACGCGCGCGTCCAAGGCGGTCTCTTCGACGAACGAACGCCTGTTCACGTGATCAATATCCTTGCCAGACGCGATGCCCGTCACATCTCTAGCAGCATGATCGAAGGTCTTACGGACATCTACAAGACTCCGTACATTCTTTCGAATCCTGTCTGTGGCTTCAACGCCGACGGCTCAGCCCATTTTGCCGAAGCCAAATTCGTCCCCGAATACGATCCGTATAAAGAAAAATAACAGAGGTAAGTACCTCAAAAGTAGAACCCCAACAACCAAAAGGAGAAAAAGATGAATTACAACATCCCGACCCTCGACGAAGTCCAAAAGTTCACAACGATTCCGCTTACGGAAGATGAGAAAAAGAAAATTCATAAATTCATCGAAGATTTGCTCTTCATCGCGGACGATGCCGTCGAGCAGAAACGGCTCTGCCACCAGATGCTGTGCATCAACAACGCCGCCCTTCACACCAACTTCCAAGAAACGGAAAAACTCGTGAAGGAAATTATGGCGAAGGTGCGTGAACGCTACAATTATGAAAACAACGATCCACTGAAGCGTCTCAACGGAATCGACAAATACATTCGCCCACGCGACCCCGAGCACCCCGGGTATATGGCGTTTCAAATCGTTTTCATTCCGTTCTTGGTTGAGAACGGAACCACAGGCATGTACTCTCACGATATCGCTTAGTCCTTATAGACTAGCTATATCTTCCAAAGGAGGTACATCCCATGAAAAGATCACGCCATTATTGCAACTGCGGTCAGTGCTGCTTCTTTACCAGAGACACCGAACTCGGAGAATTCTTCGGTGAGATGGAAGACTTCGAGTTTGGTGTATGCACGGCTATCACAAAAGAAACACGTGCCAGAGAAGAGGCACCCATCGTGCGTAGTGACGAAAGCTGCGCTAATTTCAAACCTAAAACTATAGAGGAGTAAAGAATGAAAAAACAGAAATCGCCTGCTGTCTCCAATCCGAAAGTCGACACACCTGAAGAGGCACACGCTTTAACGCTCCCAACTCTGAAACTGGAACACGACTTCCTTATCAGACCGGACGTGTACAAGCTCATCCTGGATAGTGTTGACTATGTTCGCAAAACACGTATGCCGAAAGTACTCGTACTTCTGCCGAGAGAAACATCAGCCGACGGTTGTGATGACGTTTACATGCGGAGCATGTACGACGATCTTCAAAAAGTCTTCAAAGGAATGGGTGACGATATAGCCTTCACCTGTGCCTTTGCCAGAAACGACAAAAAAGAGTATTCTCTCGCACATATAGTTGTGGGCATATATGACGTGAACCGAATGCTGGAAATTCCATTGAACCGTCTGGCTGATAATCAGCCATCTTTCCGTGTCCCCATTCTCCCGTCCAAGGTAGACGAGCTTGTTGAGAAACTGTCGGCTTTTCATAAACAGAACAAGCAGAATTTTGTCAGCACAGTAGCTTGTCTTACCTACGACCATTTGACCAAAGATGGATCAATATCCGATGATGGTATGGAAGCCGCAGAAATCCATGCGCGCGGTCTCAAGCTACTGGGAACCACGACGTTCAGTCCATTCGTCTATGTCAACCTTCTGTTGAATAAGGACGTCATCGCCTTATATACTACGAGTTTAGTGAAGTAACTGCTTACGCCACCTAGAGGTAGGGACACAGAACGAGTCCCTACCTTTTTATTTTTTGTTCTTCTGCCCCCAAGTTCTCGAACATTTTATGCATCTACACCCCATGAACCCTTACTTTATAAGGTATATTTTGCTATGAACAACATCGCATTCGATATCTCGACCGCTTTTCTTGCAAAGAATTGTGGCAAATCTGTCAAGCCCGACAAGACGGGTACTTATCGCAATTTACCCATGCTTGTATTGGGTGCACCATCCCGTAATGGTAAAGTCTACGAGGTTGACTCCATGGTGGAATCCCTCACGGGTGTTAATTCCATGTTCTACCGTCAGCTTATTTCTACTGGTGTGGAAGGTGAATGGGGTCACCCGGTAATCAATAAGAACGATGACGACATCAACCGCATTATGACGGTGAAACGTGACCTCGTCTCCCATCGTATTGTCGGTATTCGTACTGGCGAGAAAACAGAAAAAGGTCACGTTGTTGTCTACGGTGATATCCAGATCGCTGGTCCTATGGGACAGTATCTGAAGGAAGATCTTGAATCTCCTTACCGCAACGCGTCGTTCTCTTTACGTTCTCTCGTCTCCAAGACGGGCGAAGATGGCAACCTCATCTACCAGAAAGTCAATCTCCTTGTCACCATTGACGCCGTCGCCACACCTGGCTACTGGGAATGCTCCAAAGTGACCGTCCCTGGAACAGAAGGTCTCGACCCTGTTCTGCAAGGAGATCCCAAATTCGACGGATACTCCATTGAAATCAGCAATCCGGCTAAAGCCATTCAGTCGTATGTGGTTGAACATGGCGAAGAAGCCATTCAGGATCAGCAACTGCTCGACATTCTGGAAGCGGACGAAGTCCGCGTTGGCTCGACTATTCGTGGTGTCATCGACACGACCAACGGTACATACACGGATAAGCATGGAGACGTCCATCTTCTCTTCCATGACGTGCTGAAACAATAAAGTTTGTATAGGAGGGCCAGATGTACCCGTATTTTCCATATGCGCCACGTTCGGCTTTCTATTCGCCTTCACCGAACTGGCCAATAGGAGGGTCTCCGTATGGTCCTCCTATACCTCTTTTTCCACCGAGGCATCTGCCGCCTCCGCCTGTACCGCCACCGCCAATCTGGAAAGTACCGTTCATGAAACGGGTCTTTCCGACTCCGCATGATGCTTATTGGGATGGTGTAGCCCGTGGACTCTTCAATCCATCAAAACTAACTATTATATCTGTACCACCACCGTGTCCTTCTATCGAAAAAGTGACCAGTGCGTCGTCTATTGACATCATTGATTCTACAGAGGGATACATTCGAAAACCAGGACGCTGTTACTACGACCGTTCCAGGAAAATACTTGTCTATTGCCAGACGGAAAATGCTGAAGATGAGATCGTGCTCTGCTACCCTGTCAAGGATCGAGTCGATACACGAAACCCTGAAAACGATCGAAACTTCATTACGCAAGAAGGGCTTCTACACTTTATTGCTCATTTGGAAATAACCAAATGCTGGCACACGTGTTATTCGCCCGGTGTACGTGATACTCGTGTAGAAACAGAAATAATTGTCAAAGACGAATACGATTACGATTTTCCGAACGGACTCTTCCCGATCCCTGTAGATATCCAGGGTACCATTAACGATTTCAAGGATCGTTATGGTGCTTTTTACCTGACAGAATATCTGGAATGCCCTATGTGGATTCGTATTCTGACAGAGGCACAAACATCTCTCGACAACGGTCTTCCTTTCTACATTCCCTTTGACAGACATACAGTGGTATCTGTCTTATCTATAGAAAGCGTTGCCGACCAGCAATTTACCGTCCGCTACGGAAACGAAATTCTGGTGTTCAACCACGGTACGTATGAAGCACATCCGTATACGACAAAGATATCTCTGTTCTGGAGTGAGCCTCTTGACACGGATTATTATCACTGGTATCAGACCGTAGCTGTCTCTCGCAACGATCGTTTTGCAGAAGATATCTTTGACGGTTCCGAACTCTACAATTCCATTCTCAGCAACGATTCTAGAGACGCTTGTCTTGAAAATCCAGTTGTTTTAAGCAATATTGACCAGACCAAACGTTATTATATTCGTGTTTTCACGGTAAATGATGTAGGATTGACCGATGTAAAGGACCCGTGGGATCTGGTCATTGACCAAGGTCTCATCGTATCGGACAATAGGAGAGAAGCATGATTCATTATCCCCATATGCCAGCCGTCATGTGTGTTTCGACGAACCAGTACCGTGACCTGTGCGTCAAGGGGTTTGTCATGAGCGGAACGTTCTACTACATCACGGATACGAAGAGTCTTTGCAACGGTCTCATCCCGGTGACGAGTCTTGTCGTGGAGACAAACGACTTTGCATCCTGGAACCGTATCACAGGTACATTCGCCATCAACAAAAAGACAGGCGAAATACGTTTAGCGGCATCTCCGAGCGCAAAAGACGATATCGTCATTCTGCCTCCAGCCGATGGCGATATGGAAGCCAATTCGCTTGAACTCTACAAGCATCTGGTCAATCTGTCTACGTTCGAAGATTTCCTTCAGAGTCGTGAATACGAACCAGAATACTTTGCTAGTGTTGGGGCACCCCCGTGTACGGATATTGCGATCATCCGTAGTGCCGACGGAAAGTCCGCGACGATTCAGTGGACGGATCCTATCGACATTCCAGAAGACTACTGTCTCTGGCGGGATACCGTTCTCGTTCGAAATCTGGATGACCCACCTGAGAATGCCGAGAAGTACAACTGTGTCTTCTCGTCTATTCCGCGGGAGGGTGAAGACAGGACGTATGAGCGAAATCAGTATTCGGTAGAATCCGGACACTACATCACGGACCAGTATCTCAACCCGTATAAGCTCTACATCTACCGTTTCTTCACATACGACCAGAACGGTGTTATTTCCTATGAGCCAAACAACGTTATTCTGCTTCCCATCAATTACTTGCAACAGGAAGAAATGCGGGAAGCGCGTCTGAAGCAAGGAGGTATAACACCATGAGCGATACCACCCCATGCGGAATTATCGTTGTCTCTCAAAGTGAATACGACGAGCTTCTTCGTACCAATAGAGTCAATCCTAATCAACGGTATTACATACAGGAGACGCGTTCTTTCTTCTTTGGCAGACAGCCGCTTACACCTGTTCTCAAAACGGTCGACGTCCTAGGAGATATAACTCGTCAATCCGGATACTACTTCTACGAAGCGTCTACGGGTGCAATTATCTTTTGTCCTAACGACAAGCAGAAAAAAGACGTCTATGTCTTTCCTGTCCACCACGGACTCGAAAATGTTCGGAAGTACCTGAATACCATCATGGATCAGGGAACTCTGCTTGATCTCACATACGAGTATTATCCTGATCGTTTCTGGCATACAGCATCGCTTTCAGCTCCTGTCTCGCTCTACGTTTTCCGAAACTGGTCTGGAGACGAAGCGGAACTCTTCTGGACAGATCCTGTCGGCCATGATGAATCAGCATGGACTCGTACAATTATTGTCAGGACGGAAAAAGATATCTTCCCAGCAGGTGCTTTCGATGTAGCTGGAACAATTGTCTACGACTCCAACGCTATTCAAGGTCGTCCATTCAATCCGCATCCATACAACGTTCAGCATACCAATCCATTTATCGACAGGAATCTAGACCCTACAAAAGCCTATCAGTACACCTGGTTTGTTCAAGATGCTCGTGAAAATTGGACGGCAGACCCAAATGCTTCCAGAACTATTCCTGTTTCCAACCCAGAGTATCAGGAATTTCTCAATAGTCAACCTGACGGAAAGAACTTCCTGCAACACTATTATCACAAGGATACACC
>Ga0247609_10002425_pt1 | contig 19822 bp, 19 predicted proteins | sample 172DNAGHGlowgp2_FD_193487 | JGI IMG/M metagenome (GOLD analysis project Ga0247609, IMG submission 193487) | Sheep rumen microbial communities from Palmerston North, Manawatu-Wanganui, New Zealand - 1728 DNA GHGlow gp2 | ecosystem: Host-associated > Mammals > Digestive system > Stomach > Rumen ...
AAAACTAGCAAATGAACTTTACAATAATCCATCACAAGATTTCTTTGTTATATGAGTAACTTGAACTAACTGAAAAACAACAGTCGTAAATTTATTACATAAAATATTAAACGATAACGTTGCGCCTACTGTTGCAATTAGTACCGCAAATATAAAAATTTGAAATCAAGAAATAGAAAATACAAAAAAAATGACATCTTTAGATTCTTTTGATTTGCAACAAACACTAGCAACAGCAAAAGCATCATGATGTAAAATAGCAGTACTTGAAACAAGTTCACAATGACTAGATCAATTCAGATTTGAATGAATCAAATTCGACTTTGCTGTGCTTACAAATATCACCATGGATCATCTAGATTACCACAAAACTATGGAAAATTATGCACAAGCTAAAAAAAAGTTATTCAAATATGTACTAGCAAATGGTAAAGATAAAAAATATGCCGCCTTCTGCACTGATGATAAAACAGGGAAAAAACGATTTGAAGAAATGGCATTTGATCAAAAAATTTCTTATAGCATATACAATTCTGCTGTTATCAAAGCAACAAAAATCGAAGAATGATTTGAATGAACTTACTTTGAATTTTCATATTTATGACAAAAATTTTCTTGAACTACTCAGTTAATTTGATCATATAATATATGTAATATAATGTGAGCAATCGCAGTAGCTACAAGTATATGATTAAAAATAGAACCAATTTTAAAATCAATAGAATCATTTGAGTGAGTTTCATGAAGAATGGATCCAGTTTATATTGATTGAGTAAAATTCTTCGTCGATTTCGCACATACTCCTGATGGACTTGAAAAAACGTTAAATTTTGCTTCATCAAGAAAATGAGATAAATGAAGATTAATAACTATTTGTTGAGCACCTGGAAATCGTGATAAAGAAAAGCGCCCAATCATGTGAGAAATTGCCGTAAGATATTCTGATGTTATAATTTTCACAGATGATGATCCAGATACTGAAAATAGACTTAGTATTTTAAACCAATTATCAAAAACCATACAAGAAAAATGATATCCCGCAAGGAAAAAAGTATTTATTATTCCAGAAAGACAATATGCATTACAATTTGCAACAGAAATAGCAAAAAAATGAGATATTGTTGTATCTTGTGGTAAATGACATGAACAAGTTCAACTCACAAATTTCTGAAAACGTAAACGAAATGATAAAAAAGTATTAACAAAGATATTACAATCCCAAAATAAAACTATTCTTAATTCAAATGAAATTAAAAAAGCTTATTTAAATAATTTAAAACTTGAAAAAAGTTCAAATAGCATCAGCACTCAGCAATATTACACTCCAGAAAACAATAATCAAAGCAACATTACAAATCAAAATACACAACAACATTCTTGAATGTTTAAACAAATTGATTAATTTTAATAATAATACAAAATGCTAGAAATTTTAAATAACTCAGAATATGTAGTACTAGACCTAGAAACTACATGACTAATTCCATATAGAGAATGAATCACAGAAATCGCTGCTATAAAATGTAAAAATTGAAATATTATTGAAGAATTCCAAACTTTAATAAACCCTGAAATGCACATTCCAAACTGAATAGTAAGATTAACGTGAATAACAAACGAAATGGTTATTAATGCACCTACAATTGACAAAGTAATGCCAAAGTTTTCTGAATTCCTATGAAATGATATAATAGTTTGACACAATGTAAATTTCGATTTCAGGTTTCTGAATCATTATCACTATAAATGTATTTGAACATATTTAGATAATCAAACAATTTGTACTTTAAAAATTGCTAGAAGATTACTACCCGAGTTACCAAACAAAAAATTATGAACAATTTGTGAATACTTTTGAATTACAAATGAAAAAGCCCATAGAGCTATGTGAGATACTCGTGCAACACTAGAAGTTTTGCAAAAATATCAACTAATAGAAAAAAACTTTCAGGGTTGTTAAAATAAATCATTCACTATTATTCAAAATATACACATTGAATATCTCATAAATCTGAATCTACATCATCTCAAATTGTATATCAATATTTTTCAACATATCAATTATCATATTCATTCTGACATTGTGGTAAAGTATAATCTCACAAGTGAGAATCTTCAATTTTTTTATAAAATTCAACAACATTATCATTTAATACTAATCCATCTTCTCATGGATAATAATTCGTTCTAAAAATTTCACTTTTTGTTTTTATATCATATACTACAATTTCTCTTTGTGTCGCACTCGTTCAACTATCCAAAATTAAATAATTTTCATATAACGTAAATAAATATTGAGGTTGATTTTTATCATCCAAACTAAAAACCAAATTATCGTTACTATCATATACAAAAATATCCTCTCATACCATATCTCACCTATCTTTTGTATTAACTTTATATGGAGAGATTTCACTTTTCAATAATTGTAAAGTCAAATCTTCATTAACAGATTCTCACGAATTTATTCACTGCAAATTATCACTTAAAAAGTTTTTATTCATTCCATTTTTCAAAACAAAAAATCAAAAGATCAAAACAACAATTACACATAAAATTATCAATAATTTTTTTTTCATATTTACCATATAAACAAAATATAAAACATATTCTCGTATATAAAATTATTTTTCCCAATTTCAATACACATTTCCAAATCATTTGAAATTTTGACTATTTTTGATATATAAAAGGCAGATAGCAAAATCCCAATTTTTATTTTATGAAAAATCAAATAATGAAAATTCTTGTTCTTAATGCCTGAAGTTCCTCACTAAAGTATCAACTTTTTGATGTTGATAATAATTTCTCAGTAGAAGCTAAATGATTAGCTGAAAGAATTGGTATAGAATGATCTATTATTACTCATAAAGATAAAGTTTGAAACAAATCCGAATTTCCTAGAGATTTAGCAAATCACTGAGAAGCTCTAAAAAAGATTTTAGATATCCTTATATCCCCCGAAACTTGAGCTATTAAATCATTAGAAGAAATTGGTGTAGTGTGACATAGAATGGTACACGGATGAGAAAAATTTCATGAATCAGCATTAATAACTACAGAAATTATGCAAACTCTAAAAGACCTAATTCCACTTGCCCCTCTTCATAATCCAGCAAATATTACATGAATTGAGGCCGTTCAACAAGTTCTACCAAATGTACCAAATGTAGTAGTTTTCGATACAGCTTTCCACCAATCTATGGATCCCGAACATTTCTTATATCCAGTTCCATATGAATGGTATGAAAAATATGGAGTAAGAAGATATTGATTCCACGGTACCAGCCATAAATATGTTTATCAAGAAATCTGCAAACACTTAAATAATGATAAATTAAAAGTTATCACATGTCATATAGGAAACGGTTGAAGTATAACTGCTGTAGATGCATGAAAAGTTATAGAAACTTCAATGTGATTCACACCATTACCATGAATCATGATGTGATCTCGCTCAGGGGACATCGATCCAAGCATTCTAGAATATATTTGCACTAAAAAATCAATTACAATTAATGAAGCAACAAAAGAATTAAATAAAAATAGCTGATTATTGGGTATTAGTTGAATTTCTTCAGATTCAAGAGATATTGAAAATGCTATTAAAGAATGAAATGAAAGAGCAATATTAACTCAAAATATGTACGTACAAAAAATTGCTAACTATATTGCGATGTATAACAATATGCTTAATTGAGCAGATGCTATAGTTATGACAGCATGAGTAGGTGAAAACAGTATAAGTACCCGCAAAATGATATGCGAAAAAATAGCTTCTTTGTGAGTAAAGATTGACGAAGAAAAGAATAATTTCAGAGGTGAATTTAGAGAAATTTCAGCCAATGATTCAAAGATCCCTGTATTCGTCATACCTACTAATGAAGAATTAATGATTGCTCAAGACACATACAACATAATAAAGTGAAATTGAGAAACGACTAATGATTTTGATTTCTTCCATAAATAAATAGCATACAGTTCACAAAAAATAATTTTACATATGGATTACAAGTTTTTATAATAAGAACAAAATAATGATAATTGATACCCATACCCATCTAAATACTAACCAACTTTTCCAAGATTATAAAAAATATTTAGAAAATTTTGAAGAAATATGATGAAAAATTTTAATTAACGCTGGAGCAAATAACGAATACAATAAAAAATGAATTGAAATATCAAAAGAATCAACAATTAATTTCCCAAAATTGACAATTAAAACAGCTATATGATGGCATCCTTGTAACATTCCGCATAACAAACCAGAAATCTTGTCAATTATAAACAACTTGGAAAAATTATACGAAGAAAATAAAAATTATATTGTAGCAATATGAGAATGTTGAATTGATTTACATTTTCCAAACAATCCACCACTTCAAATCCAACAATACGCACTAAAACTTCAAGCAGAACTTGCAAGAAAATTAAAACTTCCACTGATGATTCATTCTCGCGATGGATTCAATGAAACAATAGAAATACTTAAAGGCTTTTCTGATCTAAAAATATACTTTCATTCTCGATGATATAGTTCTGATGACTTACAAGAATGTGAAAAAATATTTCCAAATCTACGAATCGGATGTACAAATGTAATAGAATATCCAAGTGCTGAAAATATTCGTAAATCAATAAAAAGCATAAAAACAGCAAACATCGTAACCGAAACTGATGCCCCATTTCTTCCACCTCAAAATATGCGTTGAAAACAAAACGAACCTGCATATGTAACCTATGTGTACGAAAAATTATGCCAAATATTATCAATCAATAAAGATAATTTAGAAAAAATTATAGAAAAAAATACAAAATCATTATATTCAATCTAATAATCTATCTCATAAAAACAACTATTCTTCCAATAATTTTACACATTCTTTACCAAACATTTCTGCCGACTCTGGTCAATTTGCTGTAACTATACTTCAATAGCGAATCACTGACTCATCTTTCCATACTCAACCATAACTCTCTATAAATTTTTTTTGTAATCACTCATCATCCCGCGACGTAATAATTTTTCAGTTAAATACTCAACTCTCACTTACTACCATTGGAGCTATGCATATTGCTCATAATTTTTTTGCTTCCTGTGCTATACGTAAATAATCATTATCATGTAAATATTGAGTCAAACATCCACCTCATCAAATAAAAATAACCAATTCAAAATCATTTCCATGAACTTCATCTAAACTATATACAGCCTCAGTTTTTTTACCGAAAACTCAAACACATTGCCCTTTTCTTCACGCAGCAACGACTACCTGAGCATTAACATTCTTTAATGCATCACATGTAACAGAAAACTCATGATCTTGAAAACCATTATTTGCAACTATCATAAGCACTGTTTTCATTTTTTATCAATCAAAAGATAAAATTTAGCACATATTCAAAATAATTTTTAAATTATAAAAAGCAAGAGATAAACAAAAATCATACAAGTCATTATAATAAAAAACCATAATTGCTTTTAACTAAAAAATAAATATACTATATACAAATAAATTTATACCAAAAAAATTAAAATGAAAATATGACTCGTTTGAGCTACAAATGTATGAAAGTCTACTCTTTTTAATAGACTAATTGGACAGTTCCGTGCAATTGTAACAGACATTCCATGAACTACAACTGATATAATTCAACATAAAGTAAAAACTGATAATTGATCATTTACATTTTTTGACTCCCCAGGTTTATTAGATTTTACAGAAGAGTTAGAATACATTCAACAAATAATCAAGGAATCTGATTTACTTCTTTTTTTAATTGATGATAATGTATGAATCACTGCAAAAGAACACCATATTTTAGAACTAATCAGAAAAGAAAAAAAACAAAACAATACAATTCTAATAATTAATAAACTAGATATAAAACGAAAAGAATCTGAATCTGAAATAGCAATCTCTGATTACTATACCTTGTGAATATCAAACGTAATAGGAATTTCAGCAAAAAAAGAAAGAAACTTAAGTACAATTGAAGACAAAATTAAATCATTTTATAATAAACGGAAGAAAAATCATGAAGATGAAGAGGATATTATAGAACCATTCAGAATAGGACTTGCCATTCTATGAAAACCTAATGCTTGAAAATCCACATTACTAAATACTTTAGTTTGAAAACCTTTGGCAAAAGTCGCTGATGTATCATGAACCACAAGAGATTATGTAGCATGAAATTTTTCTCGAAAAGGCAGAGATTATATAGCCTATGATACAGCATGAATAAAAAAACGTTGAAAAATCCATTGAATAGAAAAAATTGCATACGATAAAACTAAAGCAATGCTTGAATTTCTACGCCCAATCGTAATCTTTATGGTAGACTGTACTCAATGAATTACACACCGTGATATGACTTTACTCCAAGAAATTCATCAATTAGCGTTACCCATGATTTTTGTATTAAATAAAGTTGATAAAGTTAATCCAAAAATAATAGATACAATGATAAAAAACACTCAAACTTATCTAGATTTTGCAAAATACTTACCAATCGTGCCAATGATTGCAACAAAATGAGAATGAATAGATGATGTTATGAAATTCGTTTCTATTTTGCAAAAAGAAAACACAAAAAGAATTTCAACTAGAGATCTGAATCAAGCTTTACAACGTGAAATGATACAACGTCCTCCTCGCTTTCCAAAAAACAAAATTTGTAAAATATTATATGCGACACAGATTGCAGTTGATGCTCCAACTTTTATAGTTTTTGTAAACCATAAAAGTCGTGCAAACTTTGCTTTCAAAAAACGAATGGAAAATAGCATTAGAAAAAATTTTTGATTTGTTTGAGTTCCTATTGTTATTAAATACCGCAACCGCTGAGAAAGCTGAAAAGAACGCAATATCTTCATTAAATATAATGAAGATGATGTAACTAAAGCATGATTAGATGTCATACAACCTTTAGATGATTTTGAAGAAGAAATTCAAACAAAAAAATCTAAGGAATTAAAAGATTCTGATAAAAATCCGTATACAAATAAATGAATTCGCAAACGAGAAAAACACGTCAGTAAATACGAAGAAATTAAGAAGTCAAGAAACAAACAAAAATCATCCACCAAAGAAACAGATAGCAACAAAATAAAAGATATAAATCAAAAAGAATCATCAAAGACATCTTCAACTCACCAAGCAAAAAAGATAAAAAAGAAAAACCAATACTCAAATATAAAAACAGCAAACCAATGAAAAATAAATGCTATGTTCGCTGAGGCCTATGGAGGAAAAAATAAAAAAGAGTGAAGAAAAAAGAAATAAAAAAGCTTTACTACTATAGAAAGTAGTAAAGCTATTATAAAACAATCTCTACTTAAGTTTTTTATGTAATCTTGAAACAAATCAATAAGAAACTCACATTAACAATCATATAATAATCAAAATTTCTACCACAAATACTAATAAAATAAGTCACCACTTAGCAAACAAATGAGACGTAAGTGCATATGAAAATAGTTGTGACATATGATAATCGAAAAATCACATAGACACTAACGTCAACAATAACGAAATCACAAATCATCAGATAATTGAGTACAGAATAAGTGAAAGAAACGGCATAATAATCTGTGATTTTGTAGCTCACAATAATTTTTTAACCTGAATATCTCACCAAAATTTTGTAAATATAGAACGTAAGAAGAAAATTGAAAAAGATAAAATAGCTGCTGCTATAACAATAACCAAACATACTGCTAACACTTGTACAAAATTTGAAAGTTTAATTACATTTGTAATTCTAGTATTTTGACTTTTTAAATTATCCAACTGTTCCACATCTTGTATGTTCTGAATAATATTACTATTCTCTAACATTACTTCTCTTAAGGAATCATATTTTGAAATATCAGGAAGCGTCACATAAAGTGTGTTTGGTAATGGATTATTCATTCAAAATTTCTCTAAACTTCATGTTAATTCCGGCAATCTTTTCATCATAAAGTTCATTGCATCTTCTTTTGTCAAAAAATTTACATTCAATCATTCCTTTTCCAATCTATCTTTTAACTGTAAAACCTGTTTATATAAATTTGTCTCAGTTTCGACATTATCATTCAAATAAAAATACATTCAAAGTTTATTATTCAATGATTCTTTTAACGTACTACCATACATAGAAACTCAAACTAAAATATTTAATAGAAATAATAAGAATCAAGACAAAACACTAATCCAAATCATTTGCCCTCTATAAGAACGAAAAATAGATTTTACATCATCAATAAAAGGTTTCGAAGCCTTTTCCTTCTTTTTAGAAACTGATTTTTTTAATCCTAATCTCATAACCTTCGGTAATTTAAGTTTTGGAAGATTAAATTTTTTAATTTTCATTTTTATTATTAGCTAACAAATAAAATCTTTAATTTTTTAAAAACTACTTCTCTAATTTAAAATGGCTTTTCCCCTGTAAATATTTTTTCAACAAAGCTATTTTTTTATCATACCATTCAATTGGTTTATCAACTAATTTTAATTCTGAATGATGATCATAAAAGAATAAAATCATTTCTCCTGATTCTTTATAATCCTCATCCAAAATAGAAAGTTGTATAATGTTATAAATAACTTCTGCATCCAAAGAATCTTGTTTAAATGCTTTTCTCAGAAATTCTCTTCATTTTTCACGATTTCAATATCGATATTCACTTAAACCATAACAACGCATTATCTCATGATTTTCTCAATTAGTAATCTGTATTGCCTTTTTTAAATAAGAGCGCGCATCTTTCCAATTGTTTTTCTCCATCTCAAGCAATCACTTTACATATAATCAAAGAGGATCGTTTTTTTTAGTTGAATTCAAAAAACTTACAGCCTTATCTGCTCACTCCATATTTCATTGACGATACTGAATATCCGTAATCATTAAAAGAGCTTGCTCATTTTTTGGATCCTTTGCAAGAATTTTATTTACAATTTTTATCGCCTCATCATAATCCCCTGAATCAGTAAGTCTAGATATCTGCTCTAATAACTCATCTGGTACATATGTATTCATAATACAAAGAATTGAACTAAAATACTATACTAAATGAATTATAAATCAAATATCATAAAAAAGCAAAAAAATAAATATTTTCATAAGTGTTTTATACTTTACTTTTTTTTGTTAATTTATAGAATATAAAAACCGTAACAATAACTTAAATTTATCAACAAATAAAACAAATAAGTTAGCTTGTCTTGTATTTCTACGGAATATTTTTATAAAAAATTAGGATTTATTTCCATTTTAAGAATGAACTTAGAAAAACTTTTCTGAAGTAAAACTAAGATAGACATATTAAAATATCTTGTTTTTCGTAGACAATGAGTCTCTATGAGAGCCCTTGAAAGTGAAATATGATGGACTTTCCCCGCTATCAAAAAGCAAATTGATTCATTAGATGAATCATGAATTTTAGATATACAAAAAGAAAATTCCGGTTTTTCTATATCCATAAAAAAAGAGTTTTTTGATTTATTTAAACAAATTTTTTTTACTGCATTAAAATCCAATTTAACTCACCTATTTGAAACATATTCAATAATGATAAATAAATATTTTCTATGAAAATTTTTCTGAATTCCCATCGACATTGATATAATTATAATATATCAACACATGGAAAAGCCACAAATTGATGAATTAAAAAAATGAATATCAGAATTATTTAGAGAATTTTTTATTGAAAACGTTTCTGTTGTTTTTATGTCTATCGATGAACGAGAAAAAAGGTATAGACTTGCCGACAAGTTTGTTCTTCAAGTGATAAGATACTTTCCTGAGATAAAATAATTACATTTCATATCATGTATAAACAAATAATGAAAAAAATAATCCTTCCAATCTTAGTGGTAATATTATGTATTATAATTGGCACTCGTTTAATAAAGGCAGATAGAGAATATCCTCAACATTACAGCACTGATTACTTCATTAAAAATGCAATTCATCAATATCAAGATTGCAAAAGAATTAGCCAAGACAGTAAGACATTCGTCGATTATGAACTTCTCTGAGCAGAATTAGACAAAGACTGATACTTTGAATTTTATGTACTATGAAATTGACAATGATTTTACATAGATGAAAGATGAAATTTAAACAATAATTGCTCATTCGCTTGATTACCAATAACAGTAACATTAGGTGAAAATAAAAATTGATACTACATTTTAAAATACCAAGTAGCAAACAAATCAGATTCTCAATCAGTGAAATCAATATTTTCAGAAAGCGCTTACAAAAATCGACTTGCAAGAAGAAATCGAGAAAATCATGAAAAAATAAGTTTCTTAGATGATGCTGAGCAACATTTTTGAATCAATCTAGATGAAAATAACGGATTCAAATGCTCATTTTGCGATAAAAAGCGATATTATTATGAATCAATTGAAAATGAAGAATGAGAAAGGATGAACTTATATGGAACAGAACAACTATCAAGCAACTATTTAAAATTCTCTTCAGATTGAACTTTAACAAAGCCATGATCCCATGAAAAATCAAAATATACACGACATTTTGGAAAAGATGAATCAACTATAATCATAAAAGAAAAAGATAACAATTCAGTAATTGAAAGATTTATTATCGATCAACTAAAAAACAATGAATTAATTGCATTTTCAGAATACATTCAAATTCAGATATAAATTACCTATTTACATATTTTTTATCATTATTTTACAACATGGAACAAAAAAATAAAATCCTAATTACATGATGACTAGGATACATTTGATCTCATATCTCTACAGTTTTTATCGAGGCATGATACGATGTAGTTATTGTTGATAATCTATCAAACTCTCATGAATCCACCTTAGAATGAATAAAAAATATTACCTGAAAATGCCCAAAGTTCTGTGAATTGGATTTAAGAAATTTTTCTGACTTAGATGCCGTATTCGAAAAAAACAAAAATGATATTTCACTAGTTATACATCTTGCAGCTAAAAAATGAGTAGGTGAAAGTTGTCAAGACCCATTTCTATATTACGATCACAACATACTATGAACCATAAACTTATTAAAGGTCATGAACAAACACCATATTAATCAAATTATTTTTTCAAGTAGTGCCACAGTTTATGACTCAGAAAATCTACTACCTCCTTTCAGTGAGATAGATAAGACCAAAACAACAAATCCATACTGAACTACAAAATTAATCATTGAAAATTTACTGCGTGACATGGTTACTCAAAAATGATTTTCAGCAATTGCTCTCAGATATTTTAATCCAATTTGAGCACATCCATCACATATTATATGAGAAAATCCAAAATGAATTCCAACGAATCTAGTACCATTTTTACTTAAAGTTGCAAAGTGAGAAGTCGAAAAGCTTAATATATTTTGAAATGATTATAATACCGAAGATTGAACGTGTATTAGAGATTACATTCATGTAATGGACGTTGCTGAAGCCCATTATTCAGCGGCCAAATACCTATTTAACAGGATAGAAATTAATGAAACAAGCGAAATGTATACAACAAATCCTATATTTGAAATTTGTAATATTTGAACATGATATTGAAAATCTGTTTATGAAATAATACAAATTGTTGAAACAATTACTGACACAAAAATCAACTACGAAATTGTAGATAGAAGACCTGGAGATGTTGCAATATCTCTTGCTAATCCACTAAAAGCTAAACAACTACTAAACCGAGAAGCTAAAAGAACAGTAGTTCAATGAATAGAGGATGCTCGAATATATCTAAATCAAGAAAAAGACATCTAAAACTGAAAACTATTTCAGAACTAAACATGTTTTCCAAGCTAGAAGCCATCTAAATTTACATTAATTTTCATCATTTAAATCATCAAAAAGATGTGTTATTTTATTAGATTTCCCTGATAACTCATTATGATGATTTTCTTCCACTATATTTAAAATTTTAGTTTTTTTGTTCGTTTTTTTTGAAGTTCTTCGAAGAGTTACAAAAGACCAAACTAATCATCACAACAATAATAAACCATCAATAAATACTTGTCCATTTATTAATCAAATCTTCTGGGTTACCCCACTTGAAACTGCAACATTAGCTCAATCCATTACTCACATAAATACACTTACAATAATCCATAATAATAAAAAATCTACTAATGGTTCTTCTTCACGCAAAGAACATAACTTAGTAATCCATGTTTTAAAAGACACGCTCAAATTCCATAAGAACAAACCTACAACTGCAATCAATATCACCAACGAAGACCTCCACAATAACGAAGAAAATAAAAACCAAGCCTTACTTCAATTTGCTTCAATTATTGGGAAAAAGAACAAACAAAAAGTTAGAATAACTAAATAAAGAACGAACCATTTCTTATTATTCTTATAATTAGTAAACCTTGTATACAATTTTGAAAAAAAACTTTTTGTTTTTTTAAGATAAGCCTTAGTTTTCTTCATTTTTACAAACACAAAAAATAAAATCCATAAATATAATCAAAAGAATATTAATATTTCTTAATTTATCAAGTGAAGATAACTAAAATAATAAATAACTCATATAAAACAAAAACATTAAATTCTGAAATTTAATTATATACTCTTATACTAATTATTTAAACATTATTAACTTCATTTACTAACAATAATCATCAAATGAACACACCTCACACAATACTCTAAACATTTATTCAAGAAAAGTACTCTTACTTACCAGGGATGGGACTCGAACCCACACGACCGCGAAGTCACCAGATTTTGAGTCTAGCATGTCTACCAATTCCATCACCCTGGCACATTTGCGAATTCCTTATACACTTTTCCTTAATAAATTCAACTTAAAATATTTCTACATTCACATTAATAGAATTTCATCTTTTTATTAACCACATCAATTGCCTATTACGGCTCAAAAAATCCGAAGGTTGATTAATCCATATTTCAACATTATATTTTCATCAAACTTCATTATCAACCAATCAATTAAAACATTTTTCGAGTGCTGACAAATCATGAAACCTAGTCTTATGAAAATTAAAAAATGATTTTATTGTTCTTTGCATACGAAAATAACTATAATGCATAGGAACTACTGTATCAACATATGCATCCTTAAAATAACGCAAATCATTTTTCATTGTACGAATTAAAAATGGATTATGAACTCATAAATCATTTATATTTGCTATCCATGAAGAAACAGATTTTACTCGATAATGGAATGGATAATTAAATTTTTTAATTAATTTCTGCTCATCAGTTAGATGATAATCTTTTTCTTCATTCTCAAAAAGTCACTGAACTTTTCAAAATGATCAAAAATCAGAAAAAATTCAAATTTTACCCACCAACGAATATTTAAATACAAAATCTTTCAAATATTTTTGAAATAAGGGCAAAACTTCAAATCAAATTCAATTACCAATATGCTTACAAGCTAATTCATAAATCGGATCTACGATTATAATATCAGCTCCTTTTGAGATTAAAAATTTTCAAAGCATATTTATACGATCCAAGACAGAATCCACAGATTTTTCTCAATAAGGAAAACCATCTTGATCACAACAAATTAAATATTCATGGTCATAACGAGTTAAAACTTGAAACAATGCTAACGTATCAACTCATGAACTTATTATCCCTATTTTCATTCTATTTGTTTCTTCAAGTAAATATAAGAAGATGACACTTTTATGATATCATCCAAATTTTTAGCATCTAAAATACTAGAGACATTTTCCATTTGCTGTTTTAATTGTGTCTTTTTTAATTCATTCCCGCTTCATCTTTTCTGAGAGACATCATTAACCAAACTATAATATTGAGACTCTAAATCTAAATAATAATCTTTCATTTCTTTTTGTAATCAATCATAATACTTATCAAACAATATTTTCTCGAATCTATTCACAACTGAAACAATCTGTGTCCTATAATTCACCAACTTAATAAATTCAGATTTTTTCTCTTCTAATAATTTTTTCCAATAATAAACATCTTCTCATTGAACGATATAAGAATTTATTAACATAATTTCATCATACATTTTTAATGCATTTTGTTGTATAATATCAACATATACTTTACACTTTGACGTTCATGAATAATTCCTTAATGAAATAGTAACATCATTATTCTCTATATTACAATAAACTTTATCCTCAAAATATCAAAAAATACTACCAAATCATAATACAAAGACAATTCATAATATAACCATAAAAATTTTATTCATCAAATTTCATTAAATAATTTTTAATAAAAATTACAATAATAATATAACAGATTGTTAAAGAAAATCAAGGAATGAACTAATTATTAAGTAACATCTTTTTAATAGTAAAAAAGTAATTTTCTGGTTGAGAATTTCCATTTTTTATTTCATAATCAATATTTACAATATTTTTAAATAACTTTTTAATCTCTCCTTCTTTCTTCCTTATTTGAGGTAATTTTTTTACAATATTTCATATAACCCATGGATTTTGCTTTAATTCTACCGCTATTTCTTTTGAATTCATAATTCAACGCTCAGCATAATCTAGCACTAATAAATAATTTCTAATTCACCACATAAACGATCAATTCAGCGCATTCCAATCAATCCCGTCATCCTCCAGTTTTTGGACAAAATTTATTGCAGATTTAGAATCATTTAAAATAAGATCTAAAAGATGAAATACGTCCTCTTCTATGATTCAAAAACAAACTTCATCTACTATCTTTTGCGTAATCTCTTCATTATAATACTCTTTCCAATAACGCAATTTTTCTATTTCAGAAAATAAACGAAATTGATCAACTCACACTTTATGAATTAAAGTATTAATACATTCAGGAGTAAGATTTAAATCATTCGATTCTTTTTCTACAAAGGTATATAATCCTCTATCAGATAAAGGAGAAAAAGATTTTACTATTTTTTGTATTGGATTTTCTTTGTTTAACTTATCTAACCACTTATAAAAACGACAACGTTTGTCTGGCTTATATGACACACAAAGTAATATAACCTCCTTAGGTATTTGTAAAACCATAACATCCTCTGTTAATTTCTCTACTTCATCTGCTCTAATTACATTAGACTTTTCTGTATCCAATGGTAACCCATATAATATTACCATCTTATTAGTTATAAAAAGTCATCATCAAAAAATAGTTTGTTTTATTTTTCATAAATCCCGATTTTCATGATTAAACGAGATAACACTATCTAATCAATTCTTTTCCCTAAACATATCTTTCCGCCTTTTCAATTCTTTAGTTAATTCATAGCTATTCTCTCAAGTAAAAAGATATATTTTCTTTAATTTTTCTTCCGCCATTAAAAGCAAAAAAACATTATAAAATTACCATTCCGTAATTCCACTCATCATCTCATATCAATTCTCCGTAATCAACAACATATATTCCCGCTGACATCCTAAGTCACCATGCTGCGTATACATACCTTCATCTCAATATTCCATATAAAAATCATCACTCATAACTGCAGTAATGGGCTCAAAACAAAAGACCATTCATGGCGTAAAATACTGCCTTTTCATATCCGGATGCCCATAATTAAAAACATATGGTCTTTCATGTACAGCACTACCACATCCATGTCATGTTAAATCTTTTAAGACTTTGAATCCAGCTTGATTAACTGTATTAACAACAGTTAATCAATAATCATACATACTTTTTCATGGTTGAATTGTTGATATTCAACGATCCAACGCACTTTTTGTCACTGTAACTAACTGATAAGCCAAAGGATTCGCCATTTCTCATCAAATAACTACAGAAATCGCCGAATCAGAATATCACTTATTATAAACCACTCACGCATCTATCTTTAATAAATCTCCATTTTTTAAAATATATTCATCAGGAATTCAATGCACAACACAATTATTAACCGATAAACATAAATTCGCAGGAAATCAGTCATACCCCTTAAATGCTCACTTCAGATTATGCTGACTTATAAAGTGTTCTGCTAAAAATTCTAATTCTATCAATGCAACTCAAGCCTTAGCTTTCTCCCTAAGAATCAATAACATCTCATTCAAATATTTTCAACTTTCCCTAATATTAGCTATTTGTTTCGATGTTTTAATTGTTCACTGAACTATTTTCATATATATTTCACATCACCTAATAAAAAACAACATAAAAATTAAGCTTTTTACCGAGAAAATCAATACAGAAATTTATAAAAAAATACAATCATCATAAAAAAGCATCAATGATATAATACAAATTGAAAACCATTTGTTATCAAAAACCACATAAACAAGCAAAATGTAAATATATTAAAATTCACTTTTCTAAAACGTAAGATGATAAAAAACAGAAATTGCTAAAAATTTTGTAAATTTTTAATTTCTCAAATATAATTACATCGTTAAAGAAAAATACTATTTTATGTTCTTATCAGGAAACAACATGGAATGAATAAACTCAATTCAATCAAACGAAAAATTATCAAATCTGATCAATAAAATCAACGAAACCTGCAATGCTCTAATTTCAGCATTAGAAATTAACGCACAATCTATCGGAGGATATAGTTGATGAATCGCACACCAAATAAATACAGAGTATATCGATTTACTAATCAAAAATATTCTAAAAATTAAATATCATTTAATTCGTCTAGAAAAAAACTTAAATAAATGACTAATCAATTCACAAGATGAATTAAAAAGCATTGTCGAATGATTATTAATTACTACCGATACAATTGATACAATTTGTTTAAATGATGGATATTTTAGAAATCAATTTTCATTTCTAACAAATGAATTAAAAGAATTAATAACAAAAATACTTGATGAAATTATAATTCCAATAGCTGCATAAAGCAATTTATTAAAAACTTCAACTACATCTGAAAACTAACCTATAATATCTTTTCACATATATTCCTGCAAACATGCAGGAATTTTTATTTTTCCATCCGATGTCTGATTACATTCAATCAAAGAGATCAATATTCTTGGAGATGCTACAACAGTATTATTTAACGTATAACAATACTTTATAGCTCCATCTACATCACGATAACGCAAATTTAGCCTTCTTGCTTGAAAATCCAAAAATGAAGTTGCAGAATGTGTTTCTCAATAGCTATCCCTAGATGGCATCCAACACTCTATATCATGAGAATTATATTTTCATAAAGCTAAATCTCATGAACATAATTGTAACAAACGATATGGTAATCATAAATCTTCAACCAACTCCATAGAATTTTCAAGAATTTGCTCATGAAATTGGTCTGACATTTTAACATCAGCAGGCAATATAATCACCTGCTCCACTTTCATAAACTGATGAACTCTATAAAGTCATGATGTATCTTTTCAATAAGTCCCAGCTTCACGACGGTAACATGGACTCATTCATACCATTTTTTTTGGTAAATCCGACTCATTTAGTATTTCTCAACTGTAATATGATGTCAAAGGAATTTCTGCTGTTGCAATCATCCACTGATTATCTCTCTCTAACCAATAAGCATCATCCTCTCAACCAGGAAAATATCAAGTTCAAACTAAACAATCAGGATTCACCATATTTGGAACTTGAAATGGGACAAATCATTTCTTCACCATTTTTTTAAGAGCATGTTGTAGAATTGCTTGTTCGAGTAGCATTCCATCATTTTTGAGAAAATATGAACGCGCTCAAGCTAACTTTACTCCCCTTTCTACATCCACCATATCGTATTTTTTCATCAAAGTCATATGATCTTGAATTGGAAAATCAAACTGTGGAATCTCTCAGACTCTTTTTACTTCTACATTTTCAGTATCATCTTTTCACTCTGGTACTTTTGATGAAATAAAATTAGGCATTTTTAGTTGAAGTATCTTTAATTCATCTTGCAAAACAGTCTGTTGAGACTCTAAATCTTGAATTTGTCACTTTAAAGCTTTTGCTCATTCATAATCTTGTTTAGACGCAAGAGTTTTCTGCTGAAATTTTAAATCATCAACTTTTTGCTGCAAAGCTTTTCTTTCGTCATCTTTAGCCAAAATCATATCTATATCGCAATCGCTATGTCTTTTAGCAAGACATTGCTTATACTCATTCAAATTCTCACGAACTTTTTTTAAATCTAACATTATTTTTTAATAAAATAACATAAAAACTAACTAAAAATATATAAATTTTTAGAAACAATGCAACAGAATAGAAATCAAAAGACTAAATTTTTATCATTAAGATTATATTTTTTTCTAAAATTCTAATCTTCTTACAATTTAATTTTTAATATTTTTATTAAGTTAATAGTATAAAATTAGAATACCTAATTACAAAAAGAATGTTAAATTTTAAAGAGTTTTTTAAGTTCTCGACTACTTTTAAGTTCTCGACTACATCATAATAAAATAAATCAAAACTACCATTTAAATGATACTTGCATTAAAGCCATAAAACAATATACTCAACTCAGTTTTATCTAAACCTCTCTTGTTATGAAGTCTATTCTACAAAAATTAACCATAACAGACTCACAACAAACAGCTGATGAAATAATAAATGCATACAATGATCAATGATATTGTATTGTAAATTTTATATATTTTGCACAAATTGTATCACAAAATGTTTTTTCCACAACAAAGAAAAAAACAGAGAAACAGAAAGAGTATAAAAAAATACTTCTAAAATGAGATTTTTTGTTGCCTGATTGACTATCACTACAAACATTCTATCGAATGGCTAATTTGTTTTGAACATATAAATCTGAAAGAAAATGGCTACCAAACTTAAATTGAACTGATTTTACTCCATTTTTCCTAAATAATTTAAAACAAAAATACTGAAATCAAAAAATTAATATTCTACTATATTGATCTACTCCAAAAGTCGTAGAAAAAGTAAAGGAAAAGCTAACTCTAAAATGATACAACATAATTTATATTCAAGATTGATTTAGCGAATTTGATCGAAACAAGGCAGAAAACGCCCTAAATGAATATGCAGATACAATAAATATATTATTAGTGGCGCGCTCTACTCCAAAAATTCCCATACAAGAATTACGAACATCTAGGAATTATCATAGAATACAAGAAGATAAATTACTCGTTATGAATGTTTGATGATTATTTGATTTTATTGCATGAGTTCAAAAGCGTGCTCCAAAAATTGTTCGTAAAATGAAATTAGAACGATTATATAGATTCATATTAAATCCAAAAAGAAATTGGCAAAAAATAAAAAATAACTTACCTGCTCCTTGGTATGTTTTAAAATATTTGATATTGAAAAAAGATTAAGTTTTCATAATTATATGTGGGGAAATATCAAAAATTTTAAATCTGTTATTTTTATTTAAAATAAATAAAGAATAATATGCAAATTCAGGAATATAAAAAAATTTACATACCAGATGAAGAAATTTTTTCATTTCAAGACACTCTATTAAACGATATTTCATTCAAAGTATTTGTTCAATGCTCCAAAGAAAAATTTTTACAATATCAAAAAGATATTCTTGAAGAATTTGTAGCTGACTTTACTAATATTATAAAAAGCTCAGAAGAATTAGATGTAATAGATATTAGAGAAATTTTTGAACAACACCTACAGCTTTTAAATACAAAACTAAAACAATTTGCAGAAAAAGTACGTGATATAGAACATTTTTCATTAAAATGAATTATACAATTAACAATTGATGACAAACTAATGTCATCAATGATTGGTAATGTTAGTATGATGGTATTAAGAGACCAAAAAACTACATATTCAGTATCAAACAGCATAGACACAAGAGCTAAAATTGATTTATTTTCTGATTTTATTGAAGGAAATATTGAAAGAGATGATCAAATA
>Ga0247609_10002430_pt1 | contig 19799 bp, 21 predicted proteins | sample 172DNAGHGlowgp2_FD_193487 | JGI IMG/M metagenome (GOLD analysis project Ga0247609, IMG submission 193487) | Sheep rumen microbial communities from Palmerston North, Manawatu-Wanganui, New Zealand - 1728 DNA GHGlow gp2 | ecosystem: Host-associated > Mammals > Digestive system > Stomach > Rumen ...
CTTATCAGGTGGTTATTGCGGCGGGGTCCCACCTCTTCCCATTCCGAACAGAGAAGTTAAGCCCGCCTGCGCCGATGGTACTGCAATGCAATGTGGGAGAGTAGGAGGCCGCCACTTTTTCTGAAGCCCTTTCATCAAAACAAACGATGAGAGGGCTTTTTTGTCTTTATGATTGATAATGAGAATGCTTCTTATACTGTAACGCAAACCAACATTCGCATGTATAAAACGACCACAGATTCCGCAGATTACACGGATGTTCCGTATATACAACAAGGCGGGCTCCTAGAAAGGGACCCGCCTTGTTTGTTTAAACCACTTTTTCAGCGTTTCTTTTAGGGAAGGCTGATAGCCTCTGACGGACAAACGTCAGCGCATGTGCCGCACTCTGTGCAAACATCAGGGTTGATTGAATACTTGTCGCCCTCAGAGATTGCTCCAGCGGGGCACTCATCGATACATGTTCCACATGCGATGCAGTCGTCACCAATTACGTATGCCATAAACTTATAAAAATTAAAATGTTTAACTTAAAATACTTACTAAATGCGATGCAAAGATAAGGAAAAAAATGTAACATACCTAATTTATGGTAGAAAAAATGATGTTTTCTGCTTAATTTATACGTTATCGAAATAATAAAGTGGCTCAGAAATCGTTATAATAAGGTATATGAGACGAATATTAACGACACTGATGATGATAATGATCTGCTCGCTGACGGTGGTTGCACAAATAGACCGCCGCGTGCAGAACAAACCGTATATCGACCTACGCCAGATGCATTTTGGCATTCTGGTGGGTCTGAACATGCAGGACATTGAATTCGAGAACGTCGGGCCTCAAAGCATTACCTACGAGGACGGAACGGTTCACGACGAACTTATCCTATGTGACGCCGACAGATGGAATCCGGGGTTTACGGTAGGCGTGCTGGCGGAATGGCGCCTGAGCGACAATTTCTCACTGCGTTTCACACCACAGATGCACTTCGGCGCGAAACACCTGACATTTCTCAATATGAAGCAGTTGGATGCCCAGGGGCGACCGTTTTCGCTGACACAAGATCTGAAGAACACCTACGTGTCGCTGCCCATTGACCTAAAGTTTGCAGCACCCCGCTGGAACAACTCCCGCCCGTACATCATGGCGGGTATTAACCCCATGATGAACTTAACGGGCGGCGATTCGGACATGGTGAGGCTGAAGCGTTACGACACAATGCTGGAGGTGGGTCTGGGCTGCGACTTCTACCTGCCGTTCTTCAAGCTGATTCCGGAGTTGAAGTTCTGCTTCGGACTGAGCAATGTGCTGGACACGAAGCACAAAGACGAACTACGCGACGACAACCTCAGGGCCTATGCAGGCAGCGTAAGCAGCGCGCAGTCGAAGATGATCGTCCTGACGTTCTACTTTGAATAACTGCAGTATTTCTTTTTGGCAGCGATTATTTGAAATCGACAACGATTTTTCCCACGAAAATGCCAGACTTGCCGTTTTGGTCGACAGGAACAGGCTTGCCGTCGAGATTCGGTTCATACTGCAACTCGGTCATATAGGTATGGGTATGGCCGCCTAACACCAGGTCGATATTGCGCGAGCCATGAATCATGTACTGGTCATCCTCACCGCGATTGCTGTTCCAGCCTAAGTGGGAGATGCAGATAACCATGTCACACCGCTTCTTCTCTTTCAGCATGGTGGCCGTTTCGAGGGCTACCTGGGCCGGATCCAGGTATTTCACGCCCTTGCAGAGCTTGTCGGAAACCAGTCCACGCATCTTCGGACAAACTGCAAAGACACCGATTTTCAACCCATTGCGCTTAATGATGATCCAAGGCTTTGTCACACCCTCCATCGGTGTACCCGTGAAATCGTAATTGGCGCAAAGGATGGGGAAATTCGCCTTACGGAACATCTGAGCCATATTCTCCAGTCCAAAGTCAAACTCATGATTGCCGATGGTCGAGGCATCAATACCCATCTGGTTCATCAGGCCGATCTCCACGTCGCCCTTGAACATGGTGAAATAGGCTGTGCCTTGGAAGAAATCACCCGAGTCGAAATACAAGAGGTCGGGGTATTTCGCGCGTTCCTCTTTTAACAAAACGAGACGGCGCAAAAAGCCTCCACGTCCAGCCTTCATCGTATCGGGCAACTGCTCGCTAATGGGAAATATCTGCGAGTGGGTATCGTTGGTGTGCAGAATGACCAACTGCTTGTGCTTCTTGGCATCGGCCGTCATGGTCACACAGAAAGCACAGAAAACACAGAATAATATTTTTCTAATCATCATTGTCAAGCCTTAATTGTTAATTGTCAATTCTCAATTATAATTCGTCCCTCTATCTCCGCGTCTACCTCCTTACCTTGTTTGGCTGTTTCGCGGAAGTAGTTCATAATGATGAAACGCGTATTGTTCGACGTTTCTTTCGGTGCATCGAGGTTACGTGCTTTCTTGAAAGCCTCCAACTTGTCAGTACCGCCGAGTAGATAGTCGATGCTGGCAATGCGATAGTCGCGCTGTGGGTCGATAGGTTCACCGTTGATTGTCAACGAGACCAACTCATGGTCCTTCGTCATAACCATACGCACGGCACTGCTGACCCCCTCGCCACCTGTGTCGGCGATCTGAGCGAACAGTTCCAGCACCTCGCTGCCACTCAACGTCGCGAAGGCAATCTTGTTCTCGAAAGGCGCGATATTGAGCACGTCGCCATAGGTAATCACCCCTTTGGGCAGGTCAGCACGCACACCACCCATGTTGTAGATGGCAAAGTCGGGGTGCTCGTTGTAGTCCTTCGCGGCCCACATCAGAATGTCGGACAGCAGGTTCGACAATGTTCCCTCCGGACGCTGGGCCGTCATATACTTGGCCGAACGGCCTACGACAGGCCCCATCACGCTGTCAACCATATGCTTATAGGGTTTCATAAACTCCGCAGCCTGCACATCAGGCTGTACGTCATAGCGGCTGTCAACCAAGATACGTGAGCGCTGAAAACCAGCAACTTCGTAGTGCGACCGACAACCGCTGACCACCAACATCGAGGCCAAAACGGCCAATAAAAGTTTCTTTTTCTTCATATTTTTAGTTATTTATGGTGCAAAGATACAAAAAATATTCGAAATATTTCTTTTTTTTCTTGGTTTTTTGCTCATTTATTCGTACCTTTGCAGCCGCTTTCCGCGTAATCGCTGGCAGGAAGTCTCGAGAGGCCTGTTATGTTGCGCATGGAACGATACAACAATTTTAAACGTTTAAAAAGAAAAATGGATTTAATTAAAGTTGCTGAAGAAGCATTTGCAACCGGCAAGCAGTTCCCAGAGTTCAAGGCTGGTGACACTATCACTGTCGCTTACAAAATTATCGAGGGTTCTAAGGAGCGTATCCAGCTCTATCGTGGCGTAGTCATCAAGATTTGCGGTCACGGTGACAAAAAGCGCTTTACCGTTCGCAAGATGTCTGGCACCGTTGGTGTAGAGCGTATCTTCCCCATCGAGTCGCCCAACATTGAAAGCATCGAAGTGAACAAGGTTGGTAAGGTTCGTCGCGCTAAGCTTTACTATCTGCGCAAGCTCACTGGTAAGGCTGCCCGTATTAAGGAAAAGCGCAGCGGTGCCCGTGCTACTGCTGAGTAATTCTGAGACGTTACCTGCACGACATAAAAAAGAGACACTCACTAATTGGGTGTCTCTTTTTTCTTTTCGTCGTTTGCAATCTCTGACGATTCTTTAGGACGCTTGTGCCCGCCATAGATGGTTTCGCCGCCTAAGTCGCCATGCAGGGTTTCCTGAAACGACTCCCAATCCTGGAAACCAGCCAGCAACGACAGCCTGTCCAGCGTCTTGCGGTTAGGCTTCTGCAACAATTCTTTCTCTACTGCCTCTAACAGTTTTCGCAGTGCATGTCTTTTTTTCTCCATACATTATTCCATAAGAATGGTGCAAAGTTACGATTTTTTTTCGTACCTTTGCACCCAGAAACAAAAAAAATAGCAATCAAATGAAAGAATTAGCACTTAAGTACGGATGTAATCCCAATCAGAAGCCCTCGCGTATCTTTATGACTGAGGGCGAGTTACCCATCGAAGTGATTAACGGCCGCCCTGGCTACATCAACTTCCTCGACGCACTGAATGCGTGGCAGTTGGTGAAGGAACTGAAGGCTGCTACGGGGCTGCCCGCTGCTGCTTCGTTCAAACATGTGAGCCCTGCAGGTGCTGCTATAGGCTTGCCTCTGAGTGATACGCTGAAAAAGATTTATTTCGTTGACGACATCAAAGGTTTGGACGACAGCGCGATTGCTTGTGCTTACGCTCGTGCACGCGGTGCCGACCGCATGTCGAGCTATGGCGACTTTGTGGCTTTGAGCGACACCTGCGACGCTACCACTGCCCTACTGCTGAAGCGTGAGGTAAGTGACGGTGTCATTGCGCCCGACTACACTGCCGAGGCTATCGAAATACTGAAGGACAAGCGTAAGGGAACGTACAACGTCATCAAGATTGACCCGTCGTACAAACCCGAACCCATCGAGCGCAAGCAGTGCTTCGGCGTGACCTTCGAACAGGGCCGCAACGAGATCAAACTCGATGATCCTGCATTGTTCGAAAATATCCTCACACAGAACAAGACTTTCAGTGCTGATGCCAAACGCGACCTGATCATCGCTCTTATCACGTTGAAATATACCCAGTCAAACTCGGTGTGCTACGTAAAAGACGGTCAGGCTATCGGTATCGGCGCTGGTCAGCAGAGCCGCATCCACTGCACACGCTTAGCAGGTAACAAGGCCGATATCTGGTGGCTACGCCAGCATCCGAAAGTGATGGCACTGCCCTTCAAGGAGGGTATTCGTCGTGCCGACCGCGACAACACCATCGACGTATATATTTCTGAGGACGAGCACGACGATGTATTGCGTGACGGTGCTTGGCAGCAGTTCTTCACTGAGCAGCCCGAGGTACTGACACTGGAAGAAAAGAAGGCATGGATTGCCAAGAATACGAAGGTGGCGCTGGGCTCTGACGCTTTCTTCCCCTTCGGCGACAATATCGAGCGTGCCCACAAGAGCGGTGTTGAGTTCATTGCTCAGGCTGGTGGTTCGGTTCGCGACGATCATGTTATTATGACCTGCGACAAATACGGCATTGCTATGGCATTCACCGGTGTTCGCCTTTTCCATCATTAAACAACTATGGCTACAGGAGAGAAGGACTTTCAGAGTATTCTAGAAAATGGTATTTCGTTTGGTCGTGGCGGCGGGCCTCGCAAAGAGGACGACAAGGTAAAGACCAAGGCCAAGAAGAAAAAGTATATCACTGGTGCTCACGGTAGCGGCTCTGCCAAGCAGAAGGCCAAATACCGTGAGCAGCGGGCAAACCGACACAAGAAGTAAGATGTATGATGTGAGATGTAAGATATAAGAAACAAAACTACTAGATAATATGAAGAAGAATTTTCTATTTTTATTGTTCATTGTGATGACAACGATGGTTTCCGCCCAGAAATATGTCGGGGGCGACATCTCAATGTTGAAAAAATTTTTGGACGAAGGAGCCGTTTTTAAAGATAAGGACGGCAATGTCGTCCAACCATTGGAGTTCTTCAAGGCACAAGGTTGGAATGCCATGCGAATAAGACTGTTCGTAGACCCTGCAAATGCCTCTTCCAGCGACAGGAAGGAAGGTGCCATTCAGGATTTGGACTATGTGATTGCTCTCAGCAAGGACATCAAGGCTGCTGGTTTTAAGTTCATGCTCGATTTCCATTACAGCGACACCTGGACAGACCCCGGCCAGCACAGCACACCCAGTGCATGGAGCAGTATGACAGTGGACCAACTGAAAACACAGGTTTATGAATATACCAAAGAATGTCTGGACAAGCTGAACAAGGCAGGAGCCACACCAGACTTCATCCAGACAGGCAATGAGATTACCGTCGGCATGCTATGGCCAACAGGACATATCTATGCCAGTGGCGGTGCACCCAAAGGAGGCTCTTGGGATAATTTTGCAGGTTATCTGGCAAATGCCATCAAAGCCTGTAACGAGATGTGTCCTGAGGCACAGATTGTCATCCATACGGAGATGCACGCTGCAAGCGATGTAATTAAGTTCTATCAGCAGTTAGCCAACTATACTGACGTGAAATATGACATCATCGGACTGAGCTACTATCCCGACTGGCATGGTGCCTTAAGCGTGATAGACCAGACGCTGACTACGCTGGAAAGCAAGTTTGCAGACAAGAAAATCCAAATTGTAGAGACGGGCTATGGTTTTGAGTGGCAATTGTCAGGTCCCAAATACGACTTCACCAGTACCTATCCACTTACTGACGAAGGACAAAGAAAATGGACTGCAGACTTTATCGAAGTCTTGAATCAGCACACCAACGTCAATGGCTTGTTCTGGTGGTACCCGGAATATACACTCAACAACATTGTCTTCAAAGGAGGCAGTGAGGACTGGAGCAAGGATTTCACTGCCGGCTACTGGAACGCCTCCCTTTTCCACTATAAGACAGGCAATGCACATTTAGCCCTCTACGAACTGAAAAACTTCGTAGGCGACGACACGGGCATTAACACAACGGTCATTCAACGAGCCACTGACGACACTTGGTATACGCTGGATGGTCGCCGACTTAACGGCAAACCCGTTGCAAAAGGCTTGTATATCTGCAACGGTCGAAAAGTTTTAAAACAATAAAAAAGCTAAAAAGGATGGGCTGATGTTTGGTCAGTCCATCTTTTTTTTGTACTTTTGCAAATTATTATATATAATAAAAGCGAAATTATGGGAAAGATCATAGCATTAGCAAACCAAAAGGGTGGCGTTGGAAAGACGACAACAACCATCAATCTGGCTGCTTCACTAGCCACTTTGGAGAAGAACGTCCTTGTGGTAGATGCCGACCCTCAGGCTAACGCGTCGAGTGGTTTGGGTGTCAATATCCAGGAGGTGGAATGTTCACTCTATGAGTGCCTTATCAACAAAGCTGACGTACGTGATGCCGTCTATACAACCGATATTGAACGACTGGACATTATTCCCAGTCACATTGATTTGGTCGGTGCGGAGATAGAAATGCTGAACATGGAGGATCGTGAGAATATCATCAGGCAGACGTTAGAGCCAATACGCAAAGACTATGACTTCATCCTGATAGACTGCTCGCCGTCGCTGGGTCTCATCACGGTGAATGCCCTGACGGCTGCCGACTCCATCATCATCCCCGTGCAGTGTGAATATTTTGCACTGGAGGGTATCACCAAGTTGCTGAGTACTATCAAAATCGTGAAGAAGCGCCTGAATCCCCAGTTGGAGATTGAGGGTTTCCTGCTGACGATGTATGACCAGCGTCTGCGTCTGGCCAACCAGATATACGACGAGGTGAAGCGCCATTTCCAGGAATTGGTATTCAAGACTGTCATCCAGCGTAACGTAAAGTTGTCAGAGAGTCCGTCACACGGTCTGCCTGTCATCCTCTACGACGCTGATTCGACGGGAGCGAAGAACCATTTGGCATTGGCCAAGGAGATTATCAATAAGAATAGTTGAGAGTTGAAAATATGGCAGTAAAAAAGAAATACGATAGAAGCGTACTCGGACGCGGGCTTGATGACATCGGCAGCGGCCGTGGATTGGATGCACTGATTGATACACACAGCGAGGTACACACCGAAGGTTCATCGAATCTGAACGAGGTGGAAATCAGTGCGATAGATCCCAATCCCAATCAGCCACGCCGGGAGTTTGACCAAGAGGCGCTACAGGAATTGGCTATGAGTATTCGCGAACTAGGTATCATCCAACCCATTACACTGCGTAAGATGGAGGGTGGAAGATACCAGATTATTGCCGGTGAGCGTCGTTGGAGGGCTTCACAGTTGGCGGGTCTGACGAAAATCCCTGCATACATCGTAACCGTAGAAGACCAAAACGCCATGGAAATGGCACTGGTGGAAAATATCCAACGCGAAGACTTGAACGCCATCGAGATTGCACTGGCCTACCAGCATCTGGCTGAGACGACGGGTATGACACAGGCCAAGATTTCGGAACGCGTGGGCAAGAGCCGTGCGGCTGTGACGAACTATATGCGACTATTGAAGTTACCCGCACAGGTACAGATGGCGCTGAAGAACCACGAGATAGAAATGGGTCACGCCCGTGCACTATTGGCCATCGACAGCCCGTCGCAGCAAATCAAGCTCTTCCGCGAGGTACAGCAGCAGCAGTATTCTGTGCGTAAAGTAGAGGAACTCATCAACGCCCTGAAGAGCGGTGACGACGTTAAGACCGCCAAGGGCAAGATAGCCGCAAAGACGCAGTTGCCCGAGGAGTTTAACATCCTAAAAGACCGTTTGGCACAGTTCTTTCAGGCGAAGGTGCAGATGACCTGTTCACCTAAGGGCAAGGGAAAAATCACGCTGCACTTCGACAACGAGGAACAGCTGGAGCGAATCATGAATGCACTGGACAGTGTAAATAATTGATAATTGAGAATTGTAAATTCTCTCTATGAGAGTGTGGCGTCGCAATGAGGATTGAGAGTTATATACGCAGAGTGCTGTTGGTGGTTGTGCTGATAACTGCCGGACTGAACGGCTATGCACAACAGGAGGAGCCTACACTGGCTGAGATAGCTACTGGCGACAGTATTGGACGACTATTGGCACCGTTGGACTCTATGGCCGTAGCTGATTCCAAGGCACTGACTCCAGACACTGCGTCCGTTGTACTGAAAAAGCCACGCAAAATGCGTGAGAAACGCGATTGGACAACGTGGAAGCCCAATCCTCAGCGGGCATTATGGCTAGCATTGGTCATCCCAGGCGCGGGACAAATATACAACCGCAAATACTGGAAGTTGCCCATCTTCTACGGCGGATTCATGGGTTGCATCTATGCACTGACATGGAACAATATGATGTACAAAGACTATTCGCAAGCCTATCTGGACATCTCAGATGACGACCCAGGAACGGCATCGTACAACAAATTCCTGCACTTGGGCAAGCAGATTACTCCAGAAAACGAGGAGCGTTATCAGAAGATATTCAAAAACCGTAAGGACAAGTACCGCCGTTGGCGCGATTTGAGTTTTTTCGTCATGCTAGGTGTTTATGCCGTCTCTGTCATTGATGCCTACGTGGATGCCGAGCTCTCACAGTTTGACATTTCGCGCGACCTCAGTTTGAAAGTAGAGCCTACCGTGTTGCCCAATCATAGCGGTGGCAGCTGGCTGGACGGGCAATCATTAGGATTAAGTTGTACACTGAACTTTTAAAAGGTAAGAAGTTAGAAGAAGAAAAAAGAAGATATATGAATAAGAAGATAATATGGATGATAGTCGCATTGATGATGACCGCCACAGGAGTTATGGCTCAGGTGGTGGAAGACAATGACGATGACATCAATGAAGACGACGAGATAGTGGTGACAGACCAAAGTGGCAACGAGGAAATCATTGAGTTCCCCGAGGCCATGACCTATGACCTGGACTCGCTGTTGAACCTCTATATGTCGCAGACCTATTTAGGTGAGGCCGATGACTGTAACATGATGGACGTGAATCCCACGTACACTCGAGAGGAATATATCGAACGATTGAGCCGTATGCCGACTGTTATGGAAATGGCCTACAACGACGTGGTACAGAAGTTCATCGACCGCTACAGCGGACGCCTGCGCCACAGCATCAGTTATATGTTAGGCGCGTCGAACTTCTACATGCCCATCTTCGAGGAAGCACTGGAGATGTACCAGTTGCCGTTAGAACTGAAATACCTGCCCATCATCGAATCAGCACTGAACCCCAAAGCCGTGAGCCGCGTGGGAGCAACAGGTTTGTGGCAGTTTATGATTGGTACCAGTAAACAATACGGTTTGCAAGTGAACTCGCTGGTAGACGAACGCCGCGACCCCGTGAAATCATCGTATGCCGCTGCACGCTATCTGAAAGACCTGTACAAGATTTTCGGCGACTGGAACCTTGTCATTGCTGCCTACAACTGCGGACCTGAGAATATCAATAAAGCCATCCGTCGCGCCAATGCCACTACGGGCAAAAACCAGGACGGCGAGGCAGCTCCGATGAATAAGGACTACTGGCACATCTATCCCTATCTGCCGCGTGAGACTCGTGGCTACGTACCGGCATTCATCGCTGCCAACTACATCATGACCTACTATTCGCAGCATAACATCTGTCCCATGACTACCCGTCTGCCAGCGAAGAGCGACACCGTGATGGTTAAGCGTAATGTACATCTGGAACAGGTAGCAGAAGTATTAGGACTAAACATCGATCTATTGCGCTCGTTGAATCCACAATACCGTCGTGACGTAGTGCCTGGAGCCACAGAGCCCAGCGCCCTGCGTCTGCCACTGACAGAATCTGGACGATTCATCGATTTGGAGGATTCCGTCTACAACTACAGAGCCGATGAGCTGCTGACGAAGCGCATTGAGGTGGAAGTAAAGGACGATGTACCGACTTATTATCATAAGAGCAAACGCTACGCCCGTGGCAAGAAGGGCCGTGCTACAAAGCGTACGAAGGCAACACGCAAGCGCTCCACTAAGGCCACAAAGAAGCGCGCAACAACCAAAAAACGTACTGCAGCCCCCAAGAAACGCAAGGCAAAGAGCAAGAAGAGAAGGTAATAAAAGAGTTTAAGACGTTTAAGAGTTTAAGACTATGGACGATGACATGATGATTCAAGATGCCGACGAGAAGTTGGTCAATGACGCGTTCCAACGACTGCTGGACACTTATTCGGCATCACGGCATAGACAGAAGGTGGATATCATCACCAAGGCATTTAACTTTGCCAAACAAGCCCACAAAGGCGTACGACGCTTAAGTGGTGAGCCATACATCATGCATCCCATCGCCGTAGCCCAAATAGCCTGCGAGGAGGTGGGGCTAGGGTCAACAAGTATTTGTGCTGCACTGCTGCACGATGTCGTGGAAGACACCGATTACACAGTTGATGACCTCTCAAACATCTTCGGACCGAAAATCGCACAAATTGTGGATGGTCTGACCAAAATTTCCGGTGGTATCTTCGGTGAACAGGCCTCTGCACAGGCAGAGAACTTCAAGAAACTGCTACTGACAATGAGTGAGGACATCCGCGTCATCCTCATCAAGATTTGCGACCGTCTGCACAATATGCGCACGCTGGAATCGCAGCCTGCCAACAAACAGTACAAGATTGCCGGTGAGACGCTGTACATCTACGCCCCGCTGGCTAATCGTCTGGGACTCAACAAGGTGAAGTCGGAGCTGGAGAACCTCTCGTTCCAATACGAACATCCTGAGGAGTATGCCAGCATCAAGGAGAAACTGAAAAACACCGAGGTGAAGCGCCACGAACTGTTCGACCAGTTTACGGAACCTATTGAGGCTGCACTGAATGAAATGGGCATCAAATACCAGATTAAGGAGCGCGTAAAAACCCCCTACTCCATCTGGACGAAGATGCAGAATAAACATGTGACGTTCGAAGAGATATACGACATACTTGCCGTGCGCATCATCTTTACACCCGACAAGCGCGAAGAAGAAATCAATGAGTGCTTCAACATCTACGTAGCTATCTCGAAGATATATAAGAGCCATCCTGACCGTCTGCGCGACTGGTTGTCACACCCCAAAGCCAACGGTTATCAGGCCCTACACGTCACGCTGATGTCGAAACAGGGACGATGGATAGAGGTGCAGATTCGTTCTGACCGTATGAATGAGGTGGCAGAACAGGGATTCGCCGCACACTGGAAATACAAAGACGGCGAGCAGGCAGAATTCTCGGAAGACGAAAACGAGCTGAACGACTGGCTGCGCACCATCAAGGAGATCCTTGACGACCCTCAGCCCGACGCTATGGACTTCCTCGACGCTATCAAACTGAACCTCTTTGCATCGGAGATATTCGTTTTTACCCCCAAGGGCGAAATCAAAACCATGCCTGCCGGATGTACTGCACTCGACTTCGCTTTCTCCATTCATACCTTCCTCGGCAGCCACTGCATCGGTGCGAAAGTGAACCACAAGCTGGTGCCATTGAGCCATAAGCTGGATAGTGGCGATCAGGTGGAGATTCTTACGTCAAAATCGCAGCACGTACAACCTGCATGGATTAATTTCGTGTCGACGGCAAAAGCCAAGGGAAAGATACAGGCCATTCTACGTCGTAACAGTCGCGAAACGCAAAAGAAGGGTGAAGAACTCCTGAAAGCCTTCCTTGAGAAGAACCAAATAGAATCCACACTGAACGTTGTAGACCAGTTGGCCTCGTTCCATGAAGTTTACACCCGCGAGAAATTCTATCAAGCACTCGGTGAGAAGACCATCCTGTTAGGTGAAAAAGACCTTGACGAGCTCTTAGGCAAGAATTCCGGTAAGAAAGGCTGGCGCAAGTTGGTGCCCTTCCTCGGACGTAACAAGCAGAAGAATCCGGCAGACCACGAAAAACAGGAATTATTTACCGTACCCGAAAAATTCAATCGCAAGAAGCCCATCTTCATTAGTGAAGAAACTATCGGACAATATAAGTTCAAGCACTGTTGTCACCCCATTCCCGGTGATGACATTCTGGGATATATCGACAACAAGCAGCAGATAGAAATCCACAAGCGCGCCTGCCCAGTAGCCGACAAGTTGAAGAGCGGTTTTGGCAACCGCATTCTTGATGCCAAGTGGGACATGCATAAACAGCTGTTCTTCGATGCTACCGTACGTATTCAGGGTATCGACCGTATGGGTATCCTCGTCGATGTGTCTCGCGTCATTACCTCGCAGATGAATGTCAACATCCACAAACTCACTATCGGCAGCGACGATGGACTCTTCGACGGTAGCATCGAACTGCGCGTCCACGACCGCGATGATGTGAAGGTCATTATGGATGAGCTGAAGAAGATTGAGGGCATTCAGGAAATCACACAGATTATGTAACAACAAAACTACTACGATATGAAAAAACTAATCTGCATCATTTGCGCATTCTGTGGTATCATCACAGTGCAGGCTAAGAATTACGACAATCCCGACACACTCTTTGTGGCCCGCGACGGCACAGGCGAATTTCGAAATGTCAGTGAAGCCATCGAGGTATGCCGCGCCTTTATGGAATACCACAAGGTCATATTCGTCAAGAAGGGTACTTACAAGGAAAAGCTCGTCATTCCCCAATGGCTTACCAACATTGAGATCTGCGGTGAGGACCGCGACAACACAATCATCACATGGGATGACCACGCGAATATCCTGGCAGACATCTCACCACTAACTGCTACAGGTTCGGCTCAAAAGATAGGAACCTTCCGTACCTTTACGCTGAAGATTCAAGGTAGCCGCATCACGCTCAAGAACATCACTATCGAGAATAATTCCGCACGGCTGGGACAAGCAGTGGCACTACATACCGAGGGCGACTGTTTGACATTCATCAACTGCCGTTTCCTCGGTCATCAGGATACCATCTACACGGGTAACGCCAGTACGCGTCTGTTCTTCAAGGACTGCTATATTGAGGGTACCACCGATTTCATCTTCGGCCCCTCAACGGCGTGGTTTGAAAATTGCGACATTTTCTGCAAGGCCAACTCGTATATCACTGCTGCATCGACACCGCAGGATGTGCCGTACGGTTACATCTTCAACAACTGCCGCATTAGCTGCGACCAGAACGTCGACAAGGTGTATCTCGGACGTCCTTGGCGCGACTACGGCTATACGCTGTTTATGAACAGCGAACTTCCCCGCGGAATTCGTCCTGAGGGTTGGCATCAGTGGCGTCCTGAGGCCGTCAAGACCGCCCGCTACTTGGAGTACAACAATCGTGGCGAGGGTGCTGCTACCGATCAGCGCGTCTCTTGGAGTCGTCAGCTTACGAAGAAGGAAGCACAGCAGATTACCCTCGAACGCGTGTTCAGCATCAACGACAACTGGAATCCGTCATACGCAAAATAAATGGTAACAGAGAATCCGTATATCAAGCAATTTCCAGACCTGATGGCAGGCAAGACAGTGCTTTACGTACACGGCTTTGCCTCCAGCGGACAATCAGGAACCGTACGCCGCTTACAGGAAGTATTGCCTCAGGCTCGCGTCATTGCGCCTGACTTGCCCGTACATCCCCATGAGGCTCAGGCACTGCTCAACGACGTATGCCAGCGGGAACAACCCGATCTCATCATCGGCACATCTATGGGCGGTATGTATACCGAACAGCTGCGCAACTACGATCGCATCTGCGTCAATGCCGCTCTAGAGATTGCCGAAACGATGAAGGCTCATGGAATGACAGGTACACAGCAATTCCAAAATCCTCGTCTCGATGGCGTGCAGGAATTCTACGTCGACAAAGCGCTCGTCAAGGAATACCGCGAAGTATCGGAACAGCGCTTTCAGGGTATGACCGATGACGACCGCCAGCGCGTCTATGGACTCTTCGGCGACGAGGATGATGTGGTAGACACCTACGACATGTTTCACGAACACTATCCGCAGGCAATCCACTTTCATGGCAAACACCGCATGAACGACCGCTCGTTTATGCACTCCGTCGTCCCCGTCATTCGCTGGATTAATGATCGTCAGGAGCAATGCGAGCGTCCTATTATATATATAGGTATAGAGACGATGATGGACGACTACCGCAAACCCGTGTCATCCGTTCAAAAGGCTGTACGCCTGCTGATAGAGCATTACCAAGTGCTCTTCGTGGCACCAGCGGAAGATACTGCTACAACGGAATCGTGGCTCACAGAACATATCGGCGTTCCTGCCTGGCAACATACCATCTATACCTACCGCCGCAATCTGCTCTACGGCGACTATCTGATAACCGCCCCTAAACAGGAGAGGTCGGAGGGGTCTTTGGCCACCGTACTGGAATACGGCTCGGAGACATTTAAGACCTGGGAGGATATCATCGAATATTTCTCACGCCTTGGTGGGCAATAGAGTCAGCAAGCAATAGACCGGCGGGAAAAAAGAAATAGGGGAATCCCTAAGCGCTTTTGGGGATTATCCCCTCTCAGATATCAAAAAGAATGCATACCTTTGCAGCGTAAATCATTAACAATGTGACGCATATGAAGAAGATGTTGTTTGTTTTAGCTGTCTCAACCATGCTGCTGAGCAGCTGTAGCACCTACACAGGACAGGGTGCTTACACGGGAGCAACGTTAGGCTCTATTCTGGGTTCTGCCATCGGAGGCATCTCGGGCGGCTGGCACGGTAGTCATGTTGGCGAAATTGTCGGTATGGCGGGTGGTGCAGTCGTTGGTGCAGCCATTGGTTCTGCTGCCGACAAAAAGGAAGCGGAGCGCTATGAGGCCTATCGGCGTCAGCGCGAACAGCGCAACCCGCGTTACGGAAACGAACGCTATAACGACAATACTTACGAATACCAAGGTCAAGTCTATGAGGGCGACAATTCCGGTTTTGATGCTACCCATAGTGGCGACGACCGCATCGAGTTCGATGCTCCTGGTCCCCGCGTGCAGCTGCAGACGGATAGCACCACGCAAAAAGTGAAAGAAATCCGGATTACTTCTTCGCAGAATACTGGGCAGCAGAAGCCTTCCTTTTCGCTTCAGCCTCTTCAGCCATAAGTTGCCACAAAGGCTTCATCTCCGTGGAGCCCTCGTTGGTTTCCATCTCGAGTTCTGGCAGGTCTATTTCTTCATCAGGCGGCAGGAATGGTATGACGATATTGCTGGCCTTCTGAACTGTCACCACAGCAACACCCTTTGAAAGGATGTCGAGTTCCTTGGCAGCACGCCACGAGAGATCGATGATACGTCCGCGAACAAACGGTCCGCGGTCGGTGACGCGTACCATCACACTCTTTCCGTTGGCAGGATTATACACCCTCAGCAACGTGCCGAAGGGATAAGACCGATGGGCACATGTCAGGCTGTCCTTATGCAGGCGCTCACCACTGGCTGTCAACCGTCCATGGAACTTCTGGGCATAGTACGATGCCTTACCCTGTTGCACATCCTGCGTGTGCAACGGGGTAAAACCTATGGTCAATAATGTTGCTACAAGAGCTATCTTAATCTTTAACATTACACTATTCCCTGTGCAAGCATCGCTTTGGCGACCTTCATGAAACCTGCCACGTTTGCACCCTTGACATAGTTCACGTAGTCACCTTCCTTGCCATACTTCACACACTGTTCATGGATACCGGCCATGATCTGATGCAGACGCATGTCCACTTCATCGGCCGTCCACGACATACGCATCGAGTTCTGCGTCATCTCCAGACCACTGGTAGCGACACCACCGGCATTCACGGCCTTACCAGGAGCAAACAGCTGATGGGCAGCCGTAAACTTCTTCACAGCCTCAGCGGTGCAACCCATATTCGATACCTCAGCAACACACAGCGGCTTGTTGGCCAGTATCTTGTCGGCATCATCGCCGTTTAGCTCGTTCTGCGTAGCACAGGGCAGATAGATGTCAGCCTTCTGCTCCCAAGGCTTCTTGCCGGCAAAAAACTTCGAACCGGGGAACTCCTCCTCGTAAGGCTGGCAGACGTCGTTACCACTGGCACGCAACTCCAGCATATACTCTATCTTCTCGTCGTCCAGACCCTCTGGGTCGTAGATGTAACCGTCGGGACCGCTGATGGTAATGACTTTCGCACCCAGTTCGGTAGCCTTCTTGGCTGCACCCCAGGCGACATTGCCAAAGCCCGACAATGCAACAGTCTTGCCCTTGATGTCAAGGCCGTGGGTCTCCATCATGTGGTGAACGAAATACAGAGCACCATAACCCGTAGCCTCCGGGCGCAGGATACTGCCACCCCACTCGATGCCCTTACCGGTCAGCGTAGCACCGTGGAACTGCGACGTCAGACGCTTGTATTGTCCGAAGAGATAACCGATCTCGCGGGCTCCTACGCCGATGTCACCAGCGGGAACATCCATATCCGGACCGATAATCTTATATAATTCCGTCATGAACGACTGACAGAACTTCATCACCTCATTATCGCTCTTGCCGCGAATCGAGAAGTCTGACCCGCCCTTGCCACCGCCCATCGGCAGTGTGGTCAGCGCGTTCTTGAAAGTCTGCTCGAAGCCAAGGAACTTCAAGATACTCAGATTCACCGACGGATGGAAGCGCAGACCACCCTTATACGGACCAATGGCGCTGTTGAACTGTACGCGGTAACCGATATTCACCTGTACCTCGCCTTTATCATCAACCCAAGGCACACGGAATGTCGTAATGCGCTCGGGCTCCACAATGCGCTCGATGATTTTTGCTTTCTCAAACTCCGGATGCTGGTTGTACACGTCTTTAATTGACTCCAATACTTCGCGCACTGCCTGCAGGAACTCCACTTCACCTGGGTGTTTCTGCTCCAAGCCTTGCATGATTTTCTCTACGTTCATAGTAAAAGTTTTTAAGTTCTTTATTGAGTTTATAAGTTAGTGACTATGTCACAATGTTAGTTTCACAACGCAAAAATAGGGAATTTCCCGCAAACAGCAAAGGAAATTCCCAATTATTTTTGTTTTAAAGTTACTTTTTGTTAATTTGAGGCTCTTTTTCACCTCAAACCTCTTATATCTTACCTCTTAAATAAAGCGCAATGTACCCATGAGGTAAACCAGTCCGAAGCCAAGAATCATCGAGATGATACCCATGATGATACCTAACTTCGACATATCCGACTGCTTCACGTAACCCGTGGCGAAAGCCAGCGCGTTCGGCGGTGTCGATATCGGCAGAATCATAGCCGACGATGCCGCTATGGCCACACCGATGAGTACGGTTGGGGTGCCTCCGATGGGATCGAGTTTATCACCCATAGCGCCACAAACCACTGCGAGGATAGGCATCAGCAGCGCTGCCGTTGCCGAGTTCGAAATGAAGTTCGACAGCAGGTAGCAAATCAATCCACCCATCAACAGAATGAGCAACGGCGAGAATTCACCGAACGGAATGCTCTTCACGGCATTAGCTGCCAGTCCCGAGGCGTTCAGACCGTAACCCAGTGCAAAACCACCGGCTACCATCCAGATGACACTCCAGTTAATCTGCTCCAGGTCACGCTTGGTAATGACACCCGTCAGGGCGAATACCATAAACGGTATCATGGCGACGGTATACGAGTTGATGCCAGTCACACGATCCAGCAACCACAATGCCACCGTAACAAAGAAGGTGACGATGACAATCCACGAGTGGGCGCCCTCCTTCATGCCGTCCTCAATTTTCAGCTCAATAGTCTTCTGAGTGAAGGGGAAAAACTTCAGCAACAGGCGCCAACTGATAAACAGCAGAACGATAACCAACGGGAACATAAACATCATCCACTGACCGAAGCCCAGGCCAAGGTTCAATCCCTCGGGGTCGTTCAGGTATTTCAGTGCGATAGTGTTTGGCGGCGTTCCAATCGGCGTTCCCATACCACCAAGATTGGCAGCAATGGGAATCGACATAGCCAGCGAGATGCGCCCCTTGCCCTCTGGTGGCAATTGGCGGAATACCGGCGTCAGGAATGTCAGCATCATAGCAGCTGTAGCGGTGTTCGATACGAACATCGAGAACAGTCCCGTAATCAGCAGGAATCCTAACAGCACCATTTCACTCCGCGTGCCGAAAGGCTTCAGCAACACCTTTGCCAACTGCGCATCCAGTCCGGTCTTCGTGGCGGCGATAGCGAGCACAAAACCACCGATGAACAGCATGATGACAGGGTCGGCAAACGTCGCCATCACACCTTTGTACGACAACAGCGGACCAACCTTGTCCTCAACAACCATCGGCGCTATACCGCTATCCGTACAGAACACCAGCATCAACACGATAATCGACACCGACGTTGCCCACGACGACACGACCGACATGACCCACATCAGCGTGGCAAAGGCGAAGATGGCAATGATGCGCTGCTGGATGACCGTCAGTCCGTCAATGCCGAACCATTCGGTTGGTGCATTCCACAACAGCAATGTAACGATAGCGACAATAATGGCCTGTGAGGTCTTCTTGAAGCCTCCGCTTGGATGAAAGCGGCGCCCCATTCGCATTTGATGATAAGCTTCTACAAGCTCATAACCTTTGTAAATATGAAACATATTACCTTATTAAAATAATTGATAAATAGTCTTTGGGACTGCAAAGGTACGAATAAGCGAGCAAAAAAACAAATAAAATTTGGATTTTTCCGAGCGAAAGTACTTTCGACGAGGTCAAAGGTACACATAAATTCCGAATAAACAAACAAAAGTGACTAATAAACACACGTTTTTTAGACATTTTCTTGGTATTTCATTCATTTCTTCGTACCTTCGCAGCATCAAATGCTGATTATTTACCAACGAAAGTAAACATACATGAAAATAAAACAAGGATTTGTGCTGCGCAAGGTGTGCGGTGAAAATGTGATCGTAGGCGAAGGACTCGGTGCCGTGAACTTTGGCAAACTGCTGGCTCTGAACGAGACGGCAGCATGGCTGTGGGAACAAGCTGTGGCAATAGGCGACTTCAACGTGGAGCAGCTGACCCAGAAACTCTGCGAGGAATACGAGATTACTGTCGATGAGGCCCGCAACGATGTTACCGCGTTGGTAAATGAATGGAATAGCGTAGGCGTGATAGAAAATTATGAGTAACATTCCTCAAGAGTTCAACAACTTCTTCCTGAAGGACGTGTCGTTCGTCAACCTGATGACGAAACGCATCTTCAACATCCTGATAGTGGCGAACCCGTACGACGCCTTCATGCTGGAGGACGACGGGCG
>Ga0247609_10002433_pt1 | contig 19777 bp, 29 predicted proteins | sample 172DNAGHGlowgp2_FD_193487 | JGI IMG/M metagenome (GOLD analysis project Ga0247609, IMG submission 193487) | Sheep rumen microbial communities from Palmerston North, Manawatu-Wanganui, New Zealand - 1728 DNA GHGlow gp2 | ecosystem: Host-associated > Mammals > Digestive system > Stomach > Rumen ...
AACAGCGGCAGCCGCGAGAACTTCGTGATATTTGGATTCGGCCTTGAGGCGAGCCTTGGAAGCATCTTCGTCATAAGCAAAATGTACAATGTGGCCATATTCGCCATTTGCGTATTGTTGGATTTCGATGATGTAATATTGATTCATAATTTATTCCTCCTTAATGTTTCCAGTAGGATAGTTCAATGTTGCCGTTTGCGTTAGACCATACGTTATTGGCGCCGCGGAGGGTTTTGAGTTGGATTGGTGTTAAGGTAGCTACTACTATTGGAGTTTCAAGTTTATAGCATATTATCGCATCAGCATAAGTATTCTTTATCCACTCATTTGCTGCTGTTGTTTCCATAGCTTCTGGTACTCTAGTCCATATATATTTATATGTTGCAGTAGTACCTTCGCCATAATAGGTTAGTTCTCCAACGTTCTCTTGTGTAAATGCACCTGTGGCGCGTGGGGTTAGTGTATCAGTATAAATATACGTATTGCGTTCACGGGATGGTAAATTAGAATAATAATGTATTTTTGCACTATAATTATTCCAGTTTAAATCTGCTATTTTTACGGTTTCCCATTCCTGTACCACTTCCCCCGTCACCAAATCCACATACCCACCATAAACCGTTCCTGCTTCGGATGGGAAGGTTATGGGGATTGTAGTACCAGAAGGTTCACTATATTCTTTATATGTATGTCCAACACTAATAATTACTTTATGTGAATCTACCGATTCACGATTACCAGTAATAAGTGCGTATTGATGACCGTTTGTATTATCAAAAGGGTAAGAAGAACGATTACTCATTGTAATAACATCATATACTGGTTCGCCGTTTTGTATCGGGCCATCCATAAAACCAAAATAAGTAATGCCTTTGGTTTCAGATTGATATTGAATTAGAGCTGACGGTACAGGAAATTGTCCCATGTTATATACACTAGCACTAATTACTCCTTCTGTTGGTTTCCATTTGCCTTCTACCGCTTCATAATCAACCGGAATAAGGTTCTCACCCGCAGTATAAATGTTAATATTATTCCACCCACTAATCACCCTAACATTCTCCGGGCTAGGGTCTCCTGTCCCTTCCTGCACGGGACTAAAATATACCTTACACTCCTTCAACGGCGCCGCTATATCCGTAGTAAAGGATTGTAGCGGCGCGGCCGCCGGTTTAACGATGTGCGGCTGATTTGCCATAATGAATTGTTTGCGTGCAAGAATGGTTTGGGTTTCGTGAAGGTCGTACTCGACCTCTACGTAGTCGGCGTTAGACCAGATGTTGTTGTGGGAGAGGAAGGTTTGGAGTTGGGTGGGGGCGAGATGGTAGGTAATTGGCGTGGTAACTTCATAATATATCAAAGTATTAGCATTATCAGAAATAAACGATTCAAGGTCATTATATGTGTCATCGCGTATTGCTATTCGATGATAATAAGTTTCACTAGGATAATAATAGCCCAAATCATAATTCTGTAAATTTGACCTTGATACGTCATGCGAGTTATACTTCGCACACATAGCTTCTTTAGTTCTTGCTTTATTGGAGATAGTCGTTTCATAATAATAATATGTGTTAGTGGTTGTACTTCTATACCATGACAAATCGCCACATTTTGAACTACCCCATTCCTCACACACTTCCCCACTCACCAAATCCACCCATCCCCCATATACCGTTTTATTTGGGTCGTAGGGTTCGTAGGCGGTTGCGGTGGAGCCGAGTTCGAGTTGGATATCGGAAAACGTAAAATCTGTATTAGCCGTAGACGCATAGAATCCAATCAAGGTTGTTACTGTATTATACGGAACAGTAATCGTCTTATTTAAACGGCCATTTTGGTAAGAAATCATGTTTCCTTCTTTATCATAGTATGTGGCTCCTGCAGAACCATTTCCTGTACCGCTAAGAAAATAAGTTTGTCCTGCGGCCAATTGTAATGGGAATGCAATGCCATAACCACTTGCATTACCACTACTAAAACTGATGGTTCCGTTTACTACTGATGGATTCAAAACCCAATTAGCATAGTTTTGTCGGTAGTAATTAGCAACCGACATTCCTACAACATAAGTACCCAAAGTAAAGGTTCTCGCGGTTTCTGCACTGGAACTAACTGGCGTAGAGACAGATTCTTCTACATTCCAATTAAACTTATTCTTACCCAATACTCCGAACTCATAATCAATTGTTTCGCCGCGATAAGGTTCGTAAGTCCTATCTTCTGCATCAACCGCAGTTACAATAAAATCACTGATTGTACAACTCATACCACAGATACGAATATCAAATCCATGTCTTAATGGAGTGGCTGTATTTTGATTATAAATAGCATTTTTAAATGTTATGCGGTCTCCATCAATAATTTTTGTACCGCCAACAGAAGTGCCTTTAGGATTATATAACATTAAATTAGTTAATGTGGCGTTTAATGGGTTATTTATTATATTAGTAACTCGAAAAGATATGTCATAGTGTTCCTCAAACTTCAAATTATCATCCATAACAATAAAATATCCATTTTGATATGAACTTTTAGTTGTAGCAGGCCAAAGTGTTTGAGTTATAGTTATACTTTTTTCGGGATTAATTGTACTAATTGTAGTACCATTACTATTTGTTAACTTTCTAGTTGCAGCTGGAGTAGTAAGATTAACAGCAGAGTAGCCGAGCAGATGCATAAGATTTTTTCCACTCTGCTCAACTTCCACACCATCCCAACCCTCAATAGGTCTTATGTTCTCCGGACTCGGCGTCCCTTCGCCCAACTGCTTCGGGCTAAAATGAACCTTCAAACTCCTAATTTCTGCGCTAGTGGGGCAGTGAAAAGACGCTATCGGCCCGCTATACTTTACTGTGCCCATGACATCACCGCCCCATAGATACCGTCCGTTACACAGATTTCATATATTGTGTTAGTTTCAAGTGAGGTGGGGTCAAACCACTCGGGGAACTTCACAGTTGAGGGTATAGTTAAAAGTGTTACCGTGCTGCCGCTAGTAAAGCGAACAATACAAATACCACTCGCGGCTGGGGTGAAGTTCAACGAAGTAACTTCGCCGCAGACGTAGCGTGTGTTTTCCACGGCAGTAATTGTTGGGGTTGTGCCAGTTACATCTACTGTGCCTGTGGAGCCATCTTGGATGCCAAGCATTGCTTTGATGGAGGCTTTGGCGTTGTCGGTGTATTGGCCGACGTTATTATTCGATGCGGATTGAGTTGTATCTCCGGCGGCCTTGGCGAGTCCGTAGAAGGTTGCTTGGTGCTGAGTGGTTGGAACTATCGGCCTATATCCGCTGCTGCCACTCTTTACGTTGCTGTCAGAAGCCGGATAAATTGATACAGCATTCCCTGTCATAACTGTACCACGGTCTGAGAGTGTGCGAACAACGCCAACATTAGAACTACTTGCCACCGGCACATTCGCCACACCATCTGTCACCACAGATACTCCATTAACCTGCACATCATGCGGGAACCCCTCTCCAACCTTCGTCTCAACCGCATTCGCGCCACTTACAGTTTCGCCCTCATCCTGCGTTATAATGCTGTCATTGGCCGCAATTGCCGCAGTAACCTTGTAGAGTTTGCCATTTGCGGTGAAGACGTCGCCAATTGCGTAAGCCTTCGAGGCTACGAGGGTGGGTTCGGCTGTCGCAATAAGGTCGGAAACACCAAGCATAGATTGAATGGCGGCTTTTGCGGCGGGCGTGTAGGTGCCAACATCTTCGGTGCTGTTTTTTTCATCGTGACCTGCGGCTTTGGCTAGACCATAAAAAGCTGCGGAATCTTGTGTAGATGGAGTAATTGGTCGGCCCACTTGCCTACCTTGTTGCATATCATTACCAAAGGCTGCATATATAGCAAGATTTCCACTATTATCAATTTTTAATCCATCATTGCCAACATTAGTATGTAATTTGACAACGCCATAGTTGCCACTGCCGCCAAGCGGTATATTAGCCACTCCATTCGCCGCGATAGATGTTCCATTTATACGCACATCCGTCACCGGTTCCGCTTGCGGCGTTACGTAAATATCATTCTCATCATAAGTAACGGTGACACCATCCACGGTTATGGTGCCGTTAGCAATTAGTTCGGCATATTGCGCCTGAGATAGATAGACGATTTGTTTTGAATTAGGCATTAGGTGTCACCTCCTTTATTCTGGGTCTTCAATTCTAACTTTAATGTAATTGCCGCAAAAAGAAGTATTATTTCTTTCTGCATTATATCCACCGAATAAAATACTTCCAGCAGTATTTACTGTATATGTTATTTGTCCTTTAATATCAGAAGTTGCTTGGATTCCTGCAGCAATAGTAAGACCCGCGTATGCGCCAGATTGCCCCTCAAAGATAGCACCTATACAGCGCCAAATATATCTATTAGTGTATTGAGTATTATCAATAAGGCTCCAAGCAATAGTTACTTTTTGTCCGACTTCAACTTTCGTTTGTACGGTTTGAAGAATGTTATCGGTAGTATTGGTTGGATATAATTCATAAGTCCATTGTTTTGGTTTTACTTCGCCAATACCGACGGGTTTGTCTCCGAGATAAATCATATCAACCTCACCACCTTTAATCCGTCCTGCACACCTAACATGGCCTTAATTGCGGTTTTGGAGGTTTCGGGATAGGTACCAGGCGTGACGGATTCGTTTGCTAGGTCTACACCGGCTACTTTAGAGAGACCATAGAAAACAGACATATGTTGAGTATATGGAGTAACAGGTCTATATTGCCCTATGCCTGTTTTCATATCTGCATCTGTTGCTTTGACAATAATTACTGCTCCTGCCGAATTAATAGTCGTGCCATAACTACTATTACTAGTCACAACGCCTAAGGCACCGCCACTACCGCTACCGGCTTTTGAAATATTTGCTACGCCATTATTTACTATTGATGTACCATTAACCTGTACATCCTTAATCTTCCCACCAGCATCAACCATCGTAGTCTCTACGCAATTCGTATCAGGAATAATCGCTTCATCCTGTGCTATCGCGGCAGTAGCCTTATATAAGTGACCGTTCGCGGCGAAAACATCACCGATGGAATAGGCTTGGGATGCGACTAAGTTGGGGTTTTCGGGAGCTAACATGGAAGAAACTCCTAACATAGCTTGGATTGCCGCTTTCGCAGAATCGGTATAGTTACCAACGTTATTGGAAGATTGGGATTGGGTAGTGTCGTGGGCAGCCTTAGCTAGACCGTAGAAGGTTGAAATGTCTTGCCTATTAGGCACGATAGGCCGAAAAATATCTGCTCCTTGCTTTATTACTGTAGCATTGGCGCCACCAATAGCTAATGTATTGTTAACCATTACTATACCATTACTTCCATCAATTTTTACAACACCAGCAGTATTTTTCGTCGCATAATCCGTCTTCTGCACGTAATTGCTCAAATCAATATCCGCACTTCCAAACCTCTCCCACGCACCATTTACAAAGGCCCATTCCACAAATAAATTAGTGCCTTCGCCGCCCGGTACCAGATAAAACGTATCTGCTGCGGGATTCGCAACCGTAGGAATACCTTCATTATCATACTCCTGCGTGCTACACACATGTATCTTCATTGTATTTATATGCGTAATCGCATCATAAATACCTCCGCTAGTGACTGGATTATTACTATTTGCAGTTGGCGCGCTATCAAACGTAAGCTTATCTTGCTTGCCGCTGAGGTCTTGGTGTGCAGTAAGGTAGCCCGCGTCATTCGTAAATGCCGATACGCCAGTTGGTGCACCTTCCAAATCCGCGTAATCACCACTAATGGCTACTGCCGCAACATCCTTTGTTTCCAACTTTGCGGCCAAGCCTTCCTCAAACTCTTCATAACTTGGAATGGCTACTGTCTGCTCACTGGTGGTTGGTATCCAAATGCGATTCAAATCTGAATCAGGTTGCTCTTCCTGATAAGCAACAACATTCTGTACAGTTTCAACCATCTCGTCATAGGTAGGTAATTCCAAAACATCCGACTCGCCAGTCTTGAACCAAATCTTATTTTCTTCTTCAGTTGGTTGTTCTGCTTGCGCGAGAATTAAGTTGCTAATATCCGGATACACGGGAATGCTGCTATCTACATATGCTTCTGCTTCTGCATCCCACATCCACCACTTATCATTTTGTATGATTGGAGTGCGGCCCGGAATACCATTCGCGCAAACTTCGGTATTTACAAATTGTTCACTTTCACTATCCCATACATACCAATAGTTATCTTGAATATAGGGATAATGTTCAACATTTTCTTGCACTTGTGCAATTCCATGTTGCAAATTACGTAAGGCCGCACTAATCATGTCCAATTGCGTGGGGGTTAGTGTCGCGCCAGGCGCATTGTCGGCCAAGAGGAAATTGTCCGCAGTTTCCCTAATTTCACATACAGGCAATGTAAATCCCGCGTAGTAGGAATCTACTTCCTCGCCATCGGTCAATTCATCATCTGTATAAACGGGATTGCTATAATACTTAATATCCCAAAGATACTTGCCCGCCTGCAAATTAACTGTTTCCAAGTGTGTAAGGGTGATGTTTAACACATCACCCTCACTAGCAATTTCTTTGGTGAATACTTTAGTTTTAGTCGCATCATCAAAAATGGTGAAAACTGCAACACTTCCAGTTTGGCCCGGTTTCAATACTGGAATTGAGAAAGTACCAGTATCGCCCCTTGGAATGATTAGACGACGTTGAATTAATCTAATCATTATTATTCACCTACTTAATTAATATCGGCCACCATAGTAGTATCTGCGGCCACCTCTACCCATGCCGCGAGCATACATAAACTCTTCTTCATCCTCACAATCATCATCATCAGTGAAGTTGTAGTTGGCATAGTTACCTTCGCCACGGCGGCGGAACTGCATATTTTTCTCATTCATGGTACGAATCTTGTCGGCATAATGGCGCTGAAGTTCTTCTTGCTGCTGCAAAATATAATTCATATCATAGCCAGTACTTTCAAGATTCATCATCTTATTTTCCGCAGTACTAATTTCCTTTTCCACATGCTCAATGAGGTGGTCTAGTTTGCGGGCGGCTTCCCGCTCACCCATTTGCTCCAAGCGTTGTGCCATTTGGGACAAGTATTGACGAGTTTCTTTCTCATAATCAAGCCATTTCTTGAACCCATCCTTAACGGCGGTGCGCTTAGTGCCTTGGTCTACATCATAGCGAGTGTAGTTGTACCAGTTGGTAGGAATGACATTGTGAGCGTAGTCTTTGCCGCCGCCCATAGTCGTCATATTGTTCATACCATTGGGATTCCCGCCATTATTATTGTTATTGTTGGCCATATTAGTAAGGGTATTATTTACCATGTAAGCAGGAAGCACGAATTGGTTGTACTCTTTCATATACATATCTTTGGCTTTGCGATAAGTCAATAATTCGCAAAGCATTTGATATTCATGACATTTCTGATAGCCCGGTAGATTAAGGAAAGCATAATAATCCGCAAGCTGTTCGTGCATTTCCACGCCTTGCTTCATGCGATTAATTAGTTCAGAATACAGAGTCTGTAATTCTTGATTGGTCTGTGCCATAGTTGTCCCTCCTTATCAGCAAAGCTTGGTGACAATCACATTGTAGTGAGAATCAGTAGTTGCAACCTCAGAAGGGTTGATAATTTGTACGGTAGTGGCGCTGGAAGTGCAGTTGCAGGGGCAATCAGATTGCGCGACAACTACAATACATTGAGTGCTGGCGGAACTGAGGTCGCCAACCGCGCCAGTAGTCAAATTAATACCGTCGAGCCGAGGAGTGCCATTCACAGCAATTTGCACACCGAAGTCGCCTACTGCGGCAACGCTACCATAAGCATCGCAACTAATGAGATAAACACCACGTTGATTGAGAGAAATGGTCGCGGGCGCAAGATGAGTGGCGCTGCAACCTTTGGCATAGGTAACATTATTTAAAGGGACGGCGGCACCTGCGGCCACATCAATACCATCACTATAAAGTTGAAGCATAAAAATTCCTCCTTGATATATAAAAGAAAAAAGGCACACGCTATTATGCGTGTGCCTTCATAAATCAGATTAAACTAGACACACTGAATGTGTTCGGTGTTTAATTACATGTTCATACCGCAGCCGCAGCCACAGCCGCAACCATTATTGTTGCAGAAGGGATTGGTTCCTGCGTTATAGGTCCAACCAGAGGGATACCGTATTACTCCAGCGAGAGCGCGGTCAAGTTGTAACGCATTGATTTGATTCTGCATATCAGCCATACGATTACCAGTGATAGCATCAATAATGCGTTGACCCATAGCATTGGTAGTTTCGTTGATAGAAGCAGTATTCATGGCGTTCTCATAACGAGCCTGCGCGATAGCGGCATTGACGCCATTGAAACCTTCGGCCATGGCCATGCGCGTATCACAACAACATTGATTCTGATTAGCTAGTAAGGTCATCTGATTGGTCTTTACGTCGCCAATCTGAGCAGTAATCGCGGCCTGAATATCCTTGGCAACATTGATATTATCATACTTGGCCTGATTAGTAGCAGCTACGCTTTGAGCAGTGCCAGCATTAACAGCCGCTAGAATCTCGCGCTGATTAGCCATTTGATTCTGATTGTCAAAACCGCGTTGTACTTCGTTAGAAGTAGCTAGATTCTCATAACCAATGGCGTTAGCGAAGTTGTTGCCGCCGCCGAAGCCGCCATTGCCCCAGCCGCCCATTAGAGCTAGAATTGCAAATAGCCAAATCATGCCGCCCCAGCCTCCTTCACCGCCCCATCCATTGTTGTTGCCGTTACCAGTTAGGAGGGCAACATCAGAAGCAGTTAGTCCATTATCATTCATAAACGGACACCTCTTTAATTATTTTTTATATATATAAAAAATCTGCCACTTATGCGGCAGGTTTGTACATAATAAAAAAACTAGCGGCAAACCGCTAGTTCTTGAAGGCATTGATGATAGCTTGCGGGTCAACGCCCTGCTGCTTCGCTAGTGCATAGAAGGCAGCTTGCGGGTCATTGCCATTCTGCTTCACAAAATCCATAGCTTGACGCAATTGAGGATTATTTGCGAGCATTTGATTAGCCATCATCATAGGATTACCAAGTGATTGTAATTGCTGCATTTGAGCTTTAAGCTTCTGGATTCGCGGCATCAACGTAGTCATTACGTTGTTGCTGTTGTTTCTTGGCATTGTTTGATTTATTTGGTCCAGAATAGGATTTGACATTGCTCAATTGTTCCTCCAATCTTTGTACTCGTGCTTCTAGTGATTGTACATCTACTTGTGGCGCAGTTTGATGCGGTGCCACATCATAAGGTGTAATAGTTTTGTAACCTGCTCCGTCAGTTTGAACAAACCAAATTAGCGGGTCATTATCATCTAATAGAAAAACTTGACTATTTGGGCCCATCTGAAAAGCATCAGCACCATTATAGCCATGAACTTTAATAATACTATAACGCGGTAAATTATTGACGTTATAGCCATTCATGCCAGTTGGGCCAAATGCACCCATACCAGTATTAGCATTACTCATGCCCATGCCCATACCCATGCCTGTATTCATATTCATGTTATTGAAATTATTCATCTTGGCCTCCATATTCGCGGCCGCAATATGGGCAGAAATTACATACGCGCATGTTGTTTGCCGCGTCTAGGAAAAATAATTCTTTACTTTTGTTACGCTTTCTGTCCCAACAATAACCGCAGCCGAATTCTTCAACTGCAGGTTGCTCAGTAGCATAATAATCTTCGTACTTAATTTTCATAAAGCTCCTTACCAAATAATAGTATCGTCATTATTTGTTTTGTATTTGCAAAAGCGGTCAAGTGGCATCCATACTAAACGCGAATAATGTTTTGGACAAGTGCCCAATTGATTTACTTCGTAGGTGGTAAGTTCGCCCACTTTCACGCAAATGGCCAAAATTAAAGTTGGATTAGTATCATCATAATTACAACAAAGCTTTTGGTCAACAATTTCCCATTTATTTACGGGCCAAGTTTCCTTGTAATACATATTTGTCATAGTATAATAAGCTCCTTCCTTTATAGTTTTATTATACTATAGATGGGGAGAAAAGTCAATAACTTAACTCCCCACATACATTAGGTTGGAAGAATTAAGGAAAAAGAAGGGGATTTTTTTCTCCCTATTTATTATAGGTATGGTGGGAAGGGATAGTTTTCTTTACGCATTGTATTCATTGTTGAATTGCCATCAGCTATTATTTTTGCCGCGGTAGCAATATATGGAATACGAGGCATTGTGCTGTTAGTATCGCTACCTTTCCATAATTTATGCATATTATTTTTGCCATAAGCTACTGGATGCCGCGCTACCATACAAATGGACTGCATACGCGCGCCCCAATTTAACCCTTGAATTATATTGGCAGGTGCGCTATCTGAAGTTTGCGTCCATTTTAATGGCTCTAAAGTTCTTATGTAGCCAGTAGATGGAGAATCTGCCGATTCAAGGAAGATTGGCAAACCTTTTGCAGTTTTATCAATTACAATCATGACATGAGAAATATTGCGCCAGCAAGCTTGGTCATAGAAGAATTGTAAATCTGTATCTGATACTTGACCAAGTTCTTTTGTAAATACTAAATCGCCAATATCCATGTCGGCTGCAGGAATCTCACAACCAATTTCCCATAAACGTCTTGCCAAATCATTCGCGGCCAAAAAACTTTTGAAGACTTGATGGTGCGCATTGGTTGAAGTAGAACTATAATAGCTATTAATACTGTAAGAATTAACATCTGTGCCTTCAGGCTGTATGTAACCATAATAAGAACTATCATTAGGAACGAGATTGCCTAGTAATTCGCGCAATGGGAAATCACAAAAGTATCCCCAATCAAATGCTTGATTAACATAAGGAGTATATGTATTTGTATTAGTAGCATCACTAAAAGATGCTGAAAATGCATTAGAAGTCTTATCAACATAATCTGATACGTTGCGTCCCATCCAAATATTTTGTACTAATGTATTACAGTTAACTTTCCAAATAGTTTGATTATTTTCATCAATTTTTACAAGAGCCTTTGTTTTATATGGGTTAGTTTGAGTGCCTGCCCCAGTATAATCAGCCCAATCATTAGAAGTGTGCCCATAAGCATATTCAAAACGAGCGGCATTATCTAAATAATCTTGACAAAGTTGTTGAATTTCTTGCTTTTGTGTTGCCGTAAGTTCTGGTTTAACTACGTTTTGAAGATTCGCTATAGATGTTTGCAATTCTATATTTGAAGGTGCCGACCATATATTAGGATTGATAGTTACTGGAGTAGAAAAGTCTGCACCCGTTCCTACTCGTAAAGCAACATATCCTCCAGTAGCATTTTCTGGTACTTGAATAGTGCCACTAGAATTTAGTGTAGAACCTCTTAGCACGCCATTCACATAAAATTGAATAATTAAAGCTAAAAACAATGGAGCGGGATTTGTAAAATTAACTTGATATGTATTACCGGGTACCATGCCTATAGGTAAGTTTTGTGATTGTTGAAAATATGTGTAATACACTGTACTAGTAGTTGTTCCAAGAGGTGTACTGATAGTGCATGCTCCGTTACTATCAAAAGTAAAAAATACATTTCGTTGTGAATAAGTTTTCCGTGCAAATTGCGCAAAAAAATCAATACTATTACGTTCTTGTAAATCTTGTATAGAATTCATGATAGAGGTATCTACTGCATCAATGTTGTTACGTGCGATTTGTTTTGCAGTAGTAGATAAAGATTGCTCTGTAGTACTTACGGCAGTTGCTTCTATCTGTGCCGCGGCAGTCGTAATAGCAGCAATTCCATCTTCAATTTTATTCATCTTTTCCGCTTTAATATAATCACCGTCTTCCCATACAGTCTTCTCATAAGGTGTAACGCTCAATTTCCTCCCTCCTATTGCAGCCGCAATTCAACAATAAATTGCATTGCAGCATCTAATGTTTCATAAACTTGGTATTCTCCGGGGATAGCTTCAAAGTCCTTTTCTGGAAATTGCGGCTCACCTTCGGCATCCAACTCTACTTTTCTAATTCCATATACAGAATCGCCCCAAATAAACGTATGACAAACGTTTTTATTTGGAGCGTATTTATTGATTTTATCTATTATGTACGCCATCAGTACAACATCCTGTAATACTAGCTGTGGCAGCAGTTAAACCATTGCTATCATGGACGCGCAATTTTATACTATCAGGTATACCCATACTTCGCAAAAGCGCATTAGCAAGTTGTGCTAATATTTCGGCTTTGCCGTTGTCTGTTATAATTACATAATCGCTTGGTAGCGTGATTTCTCTGCTCACACTATATTCATTGCCATTTTCTTTTTCATAACTTAAATAAAATCTACCTTCATTCTTCATAAATAGCTCCTATCAATTCTTCTGTTGCTTGTTTTCTTGCGGCGGCATCTTTAAAGTCATCGCGCCACCATAGTTGTTTGGCTTCAACGCCTTGCGGCAAAACTGGTACTTCTTCAGTAGATACAATATACCAGCCAAAAAACCACGCATAACGTGCGTTACTGGCGGCAAAAAAATCACGGTTTGCCGCATTAATTCCATGAAAAACCGTAATGTACCCATTATCAAATCCAAGCATATGCTTATAATCTGGCGTAATTTCACCATACCATCGCACAGTTTTCTCTTTGCCGGTTTTTGGATTAACTACAACAATGTAGTATTTAGCGCCATCATCAGAAAAGGGCTGGCCTTTTCTTTCCCACGTTTCGTAAGTCGCCGCAACTTCCTTCATTTAAAAACTCCTCTTCAAAACTCAGGTAGTTTTCATCATACTGCAAAGAGCGCAAAAACTTCTCGTCCGCAATATCTTGGAAAGGCCACATCCACCGTGGCGGCATCATAGTTTCATCTTTCATCTTAAATTACTCCTGCATAATCAGAGAATACGAGGTGAGAATTGTACTGCATAATGTTACCAGAATGAAGGTCATTGATGTTATTGTCCAGAAGAAACTCATAGAGATGCGCAAACTGTTCCGCACCAATTTCATCTACCCATGCCGCAATAGAGGGTATGTCTAAATTAAGCCCATAACGCGGATAAGAAGACGCGGCTTTCTGAGCCGTATCAGAATGCTGTTTACATAGAAGTCCTTGCGCAGAAATTGCTCGTGGATAGGCCCACAACTTAAGGCGAATCGTGTGCCGACTCGGCCACAGACCTTCATCCTCCAAACACATAATCGCTTCATTGTATTCTTTTTCCGTCGGATAATACCTTTCATTATAATCGCGCTCATCATAGAAGTCATTAGCGTCATACGCAACTACGGTGCGCTCGTAATATCCAAGACAAATAGGCTCCAAAAAATACTGGTCAAGTTCTTCATTGACGGCTGCATCATACAGTTCGGCTTCGCGCTCGCACCCCACATCACCCGATTCAATTGTATCCCACTTCACAACATAGGGGTAATTCTCGTCTACGAGGCATGAGCGCGTCGCGCCACTAAATAGGGGGAAAGGAATATCCTTTTCATTGAAAAGAGGCAGCGGCGCCTGAAAGTAAATTTTCCAAAAGTCATGCGCCCGCAACATTTCATCCATCATAGCCGTATAATGCTCAAAGATTTCTTGCGGCTTCACGAAAGCACTTCCTCTCTCAATCTTGTAGATATATTATAGCATATTTGGCGGGAAAAGTCAAGTTTCAGATTCTCCAAGTTGCTTCTTAATAAATTCGTCTCGATACTTGGCGTTATGCGCAACCTTGTCGCCATACTCATTAATGGTATCTACTGCCGCATCAAGGTAAGCGCCAACTTCAGTGATGTAAGTTTGTGCGTGCTTGAAGAAACTATTATCGAACTTTTGACGGGCGCGGTCATAGGCAAGATACTTACCAAAATCTTCATCCCATTCATCATCAGGGCCGCAAACCGCTACACCGACAAAACGATTTGGCATCATGAGCTTGCGCTCTAGCTTGCCGCGAGCCTGATGATTGTGCCAATACCAATCTTCATCACAATTCGAGTCAATGTGACAATTGTCTTGAATAAAATTAACAAGCACATGCTTGGTATGAAGAATAGTACAAACTACAGTACGCTTCTCTTCGTCAACAAAGAACTTCACATTATCGGGGTTTAGGGTGTACTTGGACATAATTATTATTTCTCCTTTATATTAAATATACTTCCTAGTAATATTGAAAGCGACAAAAGAAAAATTATCTCTGGGCGGATTGATAGTACCAATACGTGCAACCGCCAGTTCCAAACAATTTACTTCAGTTTGCTTAAGCAATACTGACAAAAAATCAGCACCAAATTCACCATCTTCACGCCAATCTTCTGGATGCTGCCGCAACCATAGCAGGGAAGGGTCAGTATCGGTAGGAATAGTAAACGTAGTAGATGATACGTGAAAATCATTAGTGGCAATTGTCATTAGTAGTGCGATGAAGTAGCGGGCGCGTACTGCGTGCTTTACGCGGCGTACTAATTCCGCTTCCTGCCGAATCTTTCCAATTTCTTGTCGAGTCAGGCCGCAAATCGCATTTGAGAATTGCGTCCAAATACTCAGTAGAAAGTCCGAATCAGAAAGAAGCCGCCGCATATCTAAGACTAATTGTTCAAAGTCGCCGTCATAGATTTCATAATTAGAAGAATAAACAATCTCAATTGCGGTAGGATTACCCTTCAAAAAATATTCTACAAATTGGCGCAAAGTCCAATAGGTTTCATGCTCGGTATTTTGCTTAGAAAACTTATAATTATAATAAAACTCTGCTAAACTAGGTGTGACAATCGTAATCCAATCTTCATCGCTTTCAGGCAACGCGAGGCCATAGTTTTGAGAGCCTTTGAGGAATGTGCCGAGAATTTTCACTACTTTGTCCTCCTTTCGTAACAGTAGCCGCCGTTCGTCGTGTAGTGCCAATGGACAATGCCATACGCGGCTAGCGCTGCGGCGCAACTACTACAAGGTCGTGCGAGGGCGGGCGTACCACCAACAAATTCACGATACACATAGATATGTACTTTAGAAAAATCAATGTCGAGATACTTTATTTTATTGAGAGCATTTAGCTCTGCATGGACCTTGGAAGGTAAGTAAGAATTGCCGTTGTTCTTAAAACGCCATTTATTGTATTGCTTTTGCGCTGTATGCGTTTTATCGCTATTATGGCCGCGCGCCAATACACTTCCTTTATAAACAACTACGCATCCGATACGCACAGCGTTGCTTCCTGTATAATCTGCATCGAGGCTAGCTTCCCGTGCCAAACGGAACAAGTGGTCATCCGACATACGCTACTTCCTTCCTTCATCTTATACATATATTATACCATGGAACTAGGAAAAAGTCAAACAAAGAAAACCGCCCTAATGGGGCGGCAGGAAAGTTATTTCATAATAAAAATCGGTTCTGTCATGGGAAGAATAGTTATAGTTGTAGTGTGCATGATTCTGTTTGCACCATTGTTTCATGGGTTCGATTTCCGCGGCAGTAACCAGTATCATGTAGGAAGTGATTTTTCGCGCAATTGCGGTTTCCCGCATTAGGTCAAGATATTCTTCTACCATAAATCCTCACTATACAGAGGAGCAACGTCCCACTCCGTATCTGTTATTTGTTGTGCTTGTTTAGCTATACAATAAGCTTCCATGCGGTCTACAAACCATTCTACTTCTCCATCCGACGCAATGAAGCCTTGCTCCACTTCATTCTTATCGTATTGGAAGCCCATCTGTTTGGCTATGTCAAAAAAATCACAATGACGATGTAGCGGCCAAACTACAGTTTTGCCGCCATATGGAAACCGTACTGCCGCCGCGATAATTGTTGTCATTTTATTTCTTTATCTCTCTTGAAAATTATTCGTCTTAAATACTAAATCTCTAAAAGGTCGCACTTTTCCCCACGGTGCCATCGGAGAAAATACTTCGCATCTTAATACATCATCCGAATATATATCATCATCAATATATATTATATCCCCTTTTAAGCCACGAAAAGGTTCTGGGCTGGTATATGAATAAATACTAATTAGCAAACATTTAGTTTGAATATGTGTTTCACGAGCGGAATAACGAGAATTTGCAATATCGTTAATATAATGCAAAAAATAATTTACAACTCGTTGATAGTCTGCGGTAAAAATTAAAATCGTCCACATAACTAATCATCCTTGTCTTCTAGCCGCCAAGCTTCAAGCACGCTTACATAAGAAAACCGCAAAGAATCATACTTGCCCATTAGCCAAATAAGTTCTTCCTGAGTTGGCTCATGGTTATAAACTTCTTCGCCTTTAAAATTGTAAGTTTTGTCATCAAAACTATATCTATTGACTTGCGCGACCCAACATTTTTCTAGTTTAACATCCTCTGGAATTAGTTGGGCATCAGCATAGAGCCAATTGGTCATACTCTTGGGCAGGGTATCATCTGGTAATCGTACTTTATCACCATGTTGATTAATAAGATACATAATTATTCTTCCTTTCGTAAATACTAATTCTCCAATAATTGTAATACATTTTTTAATAATTGAACTGGTATATTATCAAGCCAATCAACATCCATCCATTTAGCACGATGCAATTGGGATTTTATTTCTTTAATAGTATTTTCCTTTAAATTATCATGATAGTGGCATGCACACCGTGTAGAGCCATCACCTACGCATGGCTCCATTTCTTTTGTACCCATACATCGGCCATTATAATAATAATCACATAGTACTGACATATTAACCGTTATCCTCCAATTCTACCTTTACGTATGCCTTACAAAAAGGACATACAAATCCTTTCCCATTGATTGCGGGAAGAGCTTGTATATCGGAAGGGGAGTAAGCAATAAGGGATTGACAATTTTCACAATTCACAAGTAACCCCGGCCATCCGGGATGTAGCCCTTTAATCATAGGCGGGGTCTCCAATTATCATCATTGCTGCCTGTTAGAAAACATAATAGCACCAATAGCAGCATAATTATTGCAATAAAAAGTATCATATCAATGCGCCTCCTCGTCGGCAGCATGTAGAATAAGAATATCATGCCACAGTTCGTCACCAAGACGTTCACGCCATGCGGCTTGCGCAGCTTCATTTTGGTAAGGTAGCATGTGATAATTGATTAGGGCGATATCATGCTCATGAAAACCTGCGGCGGCCGCGTAGTAAGCACCAACATTCTCATGACCATAGTAGTGCGCAACACCATGTTCGTCGATGGTTTGGGTATCAAGTTTGCCGCAATCATGGAAGAAGCCAACAAGCTTCATCTCACGAGGAAGTAAGCCCGCACATGCCTGACAATGGTCATACAGGGAAAGAGTGTGGTGCGGATTCTGCTGAGAGCCAAATCGCTGGATGCGGCGCTGTAGTTCCAATAAGTACAGATGTTGTACTAGTTCATCATCAGCGTGAAGTTGAATACGCGACCATCCTTCTTTCCAAACTGGCATTTGAAACTGAGTTAGTTGCCGCCGAATTACATAATCGGGCACCTGATGCGCCCGCTCGCGGTTGCGCTGGTACAAAGTGACAGGAAGAGGAGCAAAAACATGACAAACATACTGAATGTCATGGTCGCGGCACGCTTCCTTGATTGCACGCAAAGTAGCAATACGCTTCTTTATATTGAGGTTGGTAGCACAATACACGACGGAATGACCTTCTTGTAGAGCCGCAATAGTGCGCTTCTGCATTTCCGCGAAAACTTCGGCATGATGCGTCTTATCGGCCCAATTGCCGTACAGTTCCTCACGAAGCTGGTCCGAATCAATTACGATTGCGTCCTGCTTATGCGCCCAAGTGGTCTTACCGCTTGCGGACGGGCCCACAGTAAAAGCTAGCGTTTGCATAATTATCTCCTTCTTAGTAATTCACGGCTTCGCGGAAAGTTAGGAAAAAATGAATACCCGTTGAACATTCTTCCCAGCGGTAGGGATTGAAGTCAGGTACAGAAACTGTTTCTCCAATAGGATAAGCAAAATCCGTGTCATATTGACTAAAACCTACATCAACTGCTGCTGGAGTGCCATCATAATTAAAAAGGCCAAGAACTTGCGCCTTGTCTGCCCGGCATTTGCGGCCAAATGCACTTGAACGACGTGCATCTTCTGGAATTAGAAGCTTCGCAATAATATGATGGTCTAATTGCTTGTATGCAATAAAGGAACCGGTTTCAGGGCAGGCTAAAGGATAGATATCAACTAGATTTTCTATGCCTGGCGTGTGCGCAGTAGCGGCTATACAAGGAGGAGTATGTATACGAATGAAGTGAATGTTTGTTACATTTGCATATCTAAAATCTATTCCGTAGCCTTCTATATAACCATCAAATAGTGCATCACTTAGATTGGCATGTATAAAAATAGTGCCATAAAGATATGTATAATTGAAGATAGCCTTGCAAAGATTAGCATCCCGAAAGTTGGTACCATTACAAATAGCATGCGAAAAATCTACTCCTTGCAAGTCTGCGCCGCGAAAATTTGCGCCATTGAGGCTACAGCCGCGAAAATAAGCTCGACTTAGCGTCACTCCCGCAAAATCATAACCATCTAAATCTAGTCTAGAGAAATCCGCTCGTACTCCACCTTCTTCATTATTCAACCACTTCTGATGTAAAGCAATCATCTTGTCTATTTCAATCTTATCCATAATTACTCCTTAAAAAATCAGGCTAGCCATATCATCCCAACGACTATAGAGGTGACAATTGGGCTGGAGGATGAGGTACTTGTAGTCCTCAGTGGCGGTTTTACTCATGCAATCATCGTCAATGACAAGAGACATGCCGTAGAGCGAATACTTCTGGCGGCCATAGGGCAGTTTCTCTAAAGGAGAACCGTTTTCGCGCACGAACTCTACTATATCTTCTACAATTGCTTCAGGCAGAGCATGTTCCCGCACCCACTTAGCTTGCGGCGTGTCGGAGCCATCATTGTAGAGTACGCGCAGAGTCATTTGGTCAGGAACAAAAAAGTCACGTGCATGTTTGAAAAATGCTTGGGGTATGAATTCTGGAAAATTGTAGAAGGAATCTGTCAGATTTACCGACAGCCGCAGATTGAAGCCCATGTCTTTGATGGTGGCGCAAAGTTCCTGCAGCCGCACAGGCTGGGCAAGGTCGCAATACTGTTGGTTGATGTCGTCCGAGAAAGAAGCCATCGAAATACTGATGGTGCTCACACCAACATAATTGCGCAGGAAGTCCAGATAATTCTGGTCAAGCAGAACGCCCGTGGTCTGCATCTCAATCCAACGGAACGGCATGGCAAGAGAGTTGTTGGCTTCAGTGAAGAACTCCAAGAAGCGACGGTTCTGTTGCGGTTCGCTGTTGCCGGTGAGCATTACAGTGTTGCAACCATTGTCGCGCGCAAAAGCCATTCGCGCAATGTAGTCGCGCTTATGGGAAGGAAAATGAGTATGAGTAGAGTCAAGCAGGTTGGAAATATCATCACAGTGCATTTTGCTAACGCAGAAGGCGCAATTGTTAATGCAACGCTTATTGGGCACGACAATAGATAGGCTTTGAATGTTCATGGAGTTCTCCTTTCTTCATCTTATGTATATATTATAGCATAGAGGGAGAAAAAAGTCAATTGGTGGGCGGCGAAGTCCAATAGCGACATTCTGGATTATAGAAAGATTCTCCCGGCAATTCATCTCGTGGTACAAACCACCAACAACTATAGTCGCCCCACTCCATCCACACGAGTGAATATTGGCGTCCAGTATAGATAGTCACCCAATTGTTAGCACAATCCTC
>Ga0247609_10002435_pt1 | contig 19761 bp, 34 predicted proteins | sample 172DNAGHGlowgp2_FD_193487 | JGI IMG/M metagenome (GOLD analysis project Ga0247609, IMG submission 193487) | Sheep rumen microbial communities from Palmerston North, Manawatu-Wanganui, New Zealand - 1728 DNA GHGlow gp2 | ecosystem: Host-associated > Mammals > Digestive system > Stomach > Rumen ...
GGCGCTTGCTGGGGTGTATAAGAACTGGGATTTTATTGTAGAGTTCCTGTATGAAAGATTCCCTAATTTGAGGGGCAAGTTTGATATTAGTCATTTTTGTCAGAGTTTGATTGATACTTTTCCTAAGTGTAAAGAGAGCGCGGGAGCCAGTTATAAGGCAGATTTTAACCAGGCCGCCGCGGAATTACTTAGTGAAAAGATTGTAGAGGTACTTGATTCTATTGATGATTTATTGATTGATTTTGAAGAAACCGCGGCCGGTTGTTAAAGAAAGGGGTATAATTATGTGGAAAGAAGATGCTTTAGAGTATTTAAAGGTAAAGATTAAGAGGGAAGTATTTGACCAGCTGGATTTAGATTTGTGGCAAGATAGCAGGGACGTGAAAAATTATTTAGAGTTTTTGGAAAAAGAGGAACATAGAACTTGTGCTAATACGATAAGAAGTACTGCTGATGAAATTCCTTATACAGTTGAGGGTGATATGATTGACATTGTAGGGGCTATTGAAGCTTATTTAGATGCACTTAATTTAGATTGGGTAATGAGTGCAGAGAACGGGTTAGAAAGATCCTATAACGGGGCCGCCGCGTGGATTAGTATGGTTGAAAAAGTTATTTGGGAGGGTTTGAAATGACGGGGTATGATATTGCGGTTTTGTTTACTATTGTTAATACTGTGATTTTAATAGGGGTAGGAGTATATATTTGGCGGTTGTGGAAGAAATGATTAGGGGTATGGTTTAATTCGGGGTGGTTTTGATTTGAAATCCGGGGTGTTTTGCTTTTGCATTTGATTTGCAAAGAAATAGGTAAAAAATTCTATAGTGTTGTGGCAAAAATAATAGTGTGTGAGGAAAAAACTTTTAGAGTGTTGGGCAATTTTAGTAAATATTTCTTTTATTTTTTTTAAAATAAGTGTGAAAAAAAGAAAAAAAAGAAAAAAAAAGGAGTCATTCTAATGGATGAATTAATTGAACGCGTTAAAAAATGTAAAGAATAGAAAGGTATTTCTTATAAGTAGATGTATACTAACTGTGGAATATCAGTTGGTATTTTTTATAATTTTACTAGTGGTTTAAGAAAGCTAAACTAGTTTAATGAAAAAAAATTAGATGAATATCTTAAAAATTTAGGATATTAAGGAGTAAGTAATGAATAAACCAAATCAAAACGATATAAGAATAGTTTTTAAAATGAACTATGCTATTAAAATGTAGTTATTAGGTCATAAAGTATTAAAAACTATGCCAAATCCTAATAATAATAATTATATTTGTTGGATATTTTAGTGGGATTAGACATTTGATGATGACCTTCATGATATTATTGAAGAAGGGAGAAAAAACAATGTCTAATATTAAAGCGAATAATTATCTTATTAATCTTGACTGGGAAAAAGATTTATTTTTTGATATGGATGATGAGTATAATGAAGAGTTAGCTGGAAAAAGAATGGTTTTTTTGTTTAAATCAATGAGATAGATTCTTTTAAATGATGGCAAGCAAGTAATATCAGGTGAAAGTGAAATAGATTATCCTGTTAAAAGTTTAATAAATCAAATTTTAAGGATGAGAGGTCAAGATAAGATTAGTGATATGGAAATTGCTAAATTAAGAGTACAAGGTTATAAATCTGATTATATAGCTAAATTGTTTACTAGTAGAGGAATAAAGATTTCTGATAGTGGTATTAGAAAGAGAGATGGATGGAGTAATTATACAAAATATTTACAAGATACTGATTTTGTTTAGAAAATTAATACTTAGTGAGTGGGAATTTTTGTGAATTTTGTGAATTTTCACAGTTTTCACAAATTTTGTGAATTTGTGAATTTGTGACGTTTGTCCCCTATAATATAATATAATACAGGGACAAAAATTGCTTCGCTTCGCTCGCAATATTGTGTCCCTTTAAGAAATTCACACGTTCGCTTCGCTCACTTTGTGAATTTCCCTTGCTTGGCTATTGTTTGAAAAAAGTAATGAAAAAGGTGGGTTTAAAAGTGGGAGAAAAGTGTGAATGTGTGTGAATTTTCACACTTTTTTTCTTGCTTGCTTTTGTTAAGGAGAAGAGCAAAAGTAAGGAAAGAGAGTAAAAAAAAATAAAAAATATTAAAGAAAATAGAAAAATTAATGAAAATTAGGAAAATTAGTGGTGTGTGGTGGTCACTGGACCAATCCCTACCATTCCCTTTATTAATACCGTAATTACGTACCTTGACAAATAAATAATTTTATGTTATAATATAAAAAAAGACCTTTATCCAGGAACAAGAGCCATATAGCTTTAAACAGACCAACCAGCCATATAGGCCATATAGATAGAGTAAGACAGCAAGGATTAGTGTTTTACGACTTTGTAAAATAAATTAACAAACCCACATTGTTAAAAATTTAACACTTAATTTTATTAAGTCAAAACCTTCGATTCAAAGGTTTTTAAACCTTTTCACTTAATTTTATTAAGTCCTTAATTAAGAAACAAAAGCAAAAAGTTAAGAAAATTAAGTGAAAACAAAAGAAAATAAAGTAAGTCTTTGCTAACTTTATTTTATTAAGTAAGAAACTTGCTTTTTTAGGGAAAAAGGGTTTTTCACTTTAGATTATTAAGTCGAGACGAAAAATTCTTAACTTGACAAAGGAAAAATTTTTCGGGTAGAATTGGCAGAATTCTACCCGATATTTTTCATAAGGTTTGTAATAATTTTAAAGTTTCTTCATAGCCTATTTTTTGAATAATACGAGTAAGTTCTTTATTAAGATCACTTCTATTTTTCATCATAAGTGTAACATTCTATTCTAATGGAACCCATCTTAAATTATTTAAAGAATTATCAGTTCTAATTCCATTAATATGGTCAACAGTAAAAGAATTTAACTAGTCTAAAGGAATAGGAGAAAAAGACTGCAAAACAACTCTATGAACACGATAAGGTTTATTTTTATAAGTTAAACTTAAATATCCCTATTTACTTGTTTTTCCTCCTCTATAGAAATGAGTTTTTTCTTTAGTCCACCGATACCTTCCAAAATTAGAAATTTCTAAATCATCACCTAAATAACTTTTTATCCAAACCTATCCTTCTATTAAATTAGTTTCAAATTTTCTAGAAGATACGTCCTAATAATTAATTTTTTCTGGCTATCCATAAGTTACAGTAAAATCAGCAGTGTCAAAATTTTTTCCTTCTCTTTTTATAAAAATACCTTTTTTAGCCATAGATAAAACAAATTTAGGATAATTTGTTCTAATAGTTTTTTCACTTCTTCCAGTTAGTTCAATTAATTCTTTAATATCCATAATAATTATTTTTCCTTTCGTTTTTTTATTCTAATAATTAAGAAAAATTTAAATAGAAAATTATCGGGAATTGTCCAAAATTTCCCGATAATTTTTTAACTGTTTAAATAATTTTATAATACATTAGTAAAAAGTAAATATTAAGTGTTACATTGGATAAGTGCATTAATAGACCATTGATTCTGCGGTCGGTGGTTAAATCCTTGATTACACCAATTAAAGCGACACCTAAACCAAACCAAGAAATGGATAAACCGTAGACCATTATTAAAATCACATTAATCACAGTAATAAAACACCTAAGGTCATTCCATTCAAAAGAGTAAGAATCTTCAATTCTAAAAAATTTCTTCATTTTGTTCTCCTTTTTTCTTTCGTTGTAACTGTATTATAGCAGATGTTTTTCAGCTTGTCAACAGTAAAGATAATTTATTAACGCGGCCGTGCTAAGGGCATCTAATTAGGAAAGAAAAAGAAGCCCTTACTGGTTAAGGGCTTCCGCGTTTCCATCATTATCTAAAAATTTAACATTTTCTTTATACCACCAGCCTGTTTCCTCTCCATTTGAAAATCTAATAAAGAATCTATTATTTTTAACTGTACAAGTAACTCCTTCTTCTCCAAAATGGTCAAAGTGTGATTGCATAGGTGAAAGATAAATAACCTTTACTTTCATTCCTGCTTTGATTTTTTTCATTTTCTTTTCTCTCTTGTTTACTCTTCAATTATGATATCATCAAAATCAATAGTACTACAACAGTTATTATCTTTATCATATACATAATACATTTTTAAACCAGCCTTTTTAATATTTTCAGATAAAGTTCTAAGTTCATCAGAGTATTGTTCTTTCAATGTAGCTCTTCTTTCCTTTTGTTCTTCTTTTACAAGATTAATTAACTGGTCTAATTCTTCATCAGTAAGTAAGTTAAATTCAAAATCTTCTTTGTAAATCATTTTCTGTTCTCCTTTTCTCTTTTATTTGTAGCTACATTGTATCATTCTCTCTTGTTCTTGTCAAGGTTTTTGGGAAAAATTTTTTTAAAAATTTTTTTTATTTTCCTATTGACAAAATACCTTGGGTGTGGTATAATAGAAAGATCGGAGCGTCCTGGCTGAAAGCCGCTGAGGACGCTCCGCCAGGAACAGGTTTGTTAAAACAATACACAAAGCAGAAATACTTCAAAAATTTTTTCGACTTAGTTTTATACATTTACAAAGTATATACTTTGTTTAAAAAGCAAATTATCTTAAAAAATTAAATAAAAATGGGCTTTTTCAGCCCACTTTTTGTTAAGATTTTTTATTTATCTCACTTTTTGGTGCGATGTTCTACTAAATTAATAGTAAAATCTCTATCATCAATAGTAAAATTAATATATTTTTCAGCATTTTCTACAACAATTTTGCTTTTATCTACTAAATTATTAGCGATTGCTTCAAAAATTGTCTGAATAATCTCTTTTTTCAGAGGATTTTCTTTCTTTTCCCGTGGTTTTCTGTCTTTTTTCTCCCCTCTTGCTTTATGGATTGTCTGCGTAACGGCATTTTTTGCCGCTTTGTTGGTCAGTTCCTCTTCTTCTTTACTCTTGATTTTATCATTGTCGGCAAGGTACATCTCGCAGGCTTCTGCGATAGAAATATCATACTTATCAACATAGTTATCCACAATCTCGTCAGGGATTAAGTAAGTCTTTTTTTCAAAGGTGTATTTCATTTTTGTGTTCTCCTTTTCTTTTCTATAAATATTATATCATATTTTTAAAGAAAAGTCAAGGGGAAGTTTTCTTATTAGCTTCCCCTCGACAAGGGGTTTTATAAGTTCATTTCTTTTCTAAACTTTCTGACTTTCATCCAACAGTTTGCCTTTGGTGTACCATCAATTTTTTTCTTCTGTCTAAAACAGTAAGCTAAAATCTCACTTTCAATCAAAACATCCTCTAATCCTGTATGACTTTCTGAAAAGTCAATCGTTTTTGTAATGTATTTGTAACAAGTTTCTGCGGTCGTGGAAATGTTTCCTTTTTCTGTCAGCAGTTCATTTTCAAGGCAAAACTTGATATAGGACGGACGGCACATAAGTAAATCACAAGCGATTGACATAATACACTTGATTTCAGTTCCGTAAGGGAAAAACCATCTGTATTTACTCTTAGTGATATATCTAATATCATTATTAAGAGCCTTTTTATCAAAGATTGCATTATAGGCGTAAATCTCTTTGATATTGTACTTTTTCAGAGTGCTTTCAAAAATCCTTTGTGCGGTTTTTAAGGCTACAAGTTTACGCTTTCCATCTTTCAAATCCTTTTCATAGTTAGGGATTTTTTCTGCATAGTAAGCAGTATTCATCAAATCTTTGTGACCGCAGTAAATGTCAGCGATAACAAAAGAATAAGTTTCATAAACCTTGCCCTGTTTATCAATGATAGCAAAGCCTAAATCGTAAGGCAAAGGCTGTTCTACAGAATTAGCAGTTTCAGTATCAAGCACGCAATAAAATTTCTTGTTCATCAGTTTTTGTTCTCCTTTTCTCTTAGGTTTTTCTGTCTTTCTCTTGACAAGTATTATTATATCACTTTGAGATAGGAAAGCAAGCATTTTTTACTTTATTTTCTTTTATTCGTACTTAATAATCTAAAGTGGGTGAGAACAAGGTTTCTGGAGTTGTCAAGCAGGTTTTCGCTTAACAAAATTAAGTTTTCGGGATCAGATACTTTAGAAAGTTAAGCGAAAACCTGCTTGACAAAAGGCATCGGGTATGGTATAATGGAAATTCGGCGCTCGCTGGCTTTTTTTGAGCCAGCTCGCGCCGATCGTTAATTATTTTAACTTAGATTGTTAGTAAAAATAATTTACTTTAAATATAAAAAGTGAGCGTTTGAGAATTCTCAAACGCTCTGAAAGGAGGACACAAACACAATTTTATTCTTATAAAATGCCCGTGGTGGGATTTGAACCCACGACTTACAGATTAAAAGTCTGTTACTCTACCAACTGAGTTACACGAGCGAGAGGAAAAGCGGGCGGTTTCGTAAGGTCAAACCGCCAAAGCCCTTAGTGGTTAGGCGATACTAAACTTCGCCACCTTTTTATCAAAGGTCTTAACCACCTTGTCCTCACCAAGAGAACGGAACAGAGCGGAAATTCGCTGAGAAGTCCAGCCAGCAACCTCTTCATCGGTCGTCAGCTCTTTCAGCTCTGCGATAGAGACGGGCTTATCCATCTCTGCAAGAGCATCATAGAGCTTCTGCGCACGAGCGTCAGACTCTGCCTTTTTCTTAGTGTTGTCAGAACGCTTCCGAGATAACAGTTCAATCTCGTGGTTGCAAAACTCAACAATCTCATCGTGGTCAGCAAGCAGGTTAGCAATCGTGGTGAACATCTCTTTCTTAGTCATAATCAACATCTCCTTTTCTTTTTTGTGCCTTTATTATAACACAGATTTTTTTGTTTGTCAAGCACTTTTTTCGTGATTCTGAAAGATTCTTTTTTCTCTCTTTCCTTGACTGTACCCTTATTATATCATAAGGTTTTTTCTTTGTCAAGAGGTTTTGAAAAAAATCTGCAACTTTTTTTCAGCGTTTGGTGTTCTGCCTACTCAGCCTTGCAGTGCTTTTCGCTTACTAACCTTATCCCCAAGGGGACTCACCTATCCGTGGTGAGTGCCTTTCCCCTCCTGACATTGTCTATTATAGCACTTTGGTTACGGATTGCAACCCCTTTTTGCTTAATTTTCTTTTGTAAAGAGTTAAGAAAGTTAAGTTTCGGGATCAAAAGAGTTTAGAAAATTAAGCAAAAGTGCTTGACAAAAAGTTGGCTGGTGTGGTATAATGGAAATTCGGCCCAGGCGCAGCATAATGCGGCCGCGCCTGGGCCGATAAAAAGAAAGCCAAGACTTAACTTAATTAAGTCTTGGCTTAAAATAAATAAGTATTAGTTACTCTAATTCCCATTCATCTTCCTGTTTGTTATCGAGATTCATAACCCTATCACAAAAGTCACAGAAAAGACCGAGAGTTCCTCTATCCCAAGAGCTACCATAATAGTCTAAAAGGTCTTTGTTAGAGCTATCTAAGACGTCTGAAATATTACAGAGGAAATCGCACATTTGCTTGCAAAGATTCTTTTCTTCTTTAGAAAATTTGACAGAGGTTACAGAGGTTTTTAATTCCATTTTATTCTCTCCTTTCTTAGTTCGTTTGAAGTAAGTAAATTGTTACTAATACTGTATAGATAATTTCTAAAATACCGATAAAAGCACAAAAATAATAATCTTTCTTGTTAAACCCGATAAAAACAAAACAAAAACCAATAAGGAAGAGAAATGGACTTAAAACGCTTATTATAATATTCATCATTGTTTTGGTATCTCCTTTTCTTTATTGTACTTGTATTATAGCATTTCTTTTTCAAGATGTCAAGCAGAATTTACTATTTTTCAAGCATTTTTTCTTTATCACGATACTTTGTTCATTTTTCCGATTTTGTAAGCAACTCAGCTTCAAAACCCAGGATAAACATCTATAATTTTCAAAAGTCTGGGAAAACGCGGCGGCGCCGTGAGAAAGATGATTCTAATTAGTTCGAAGATTGTTCTCACGGCGCCCGCGTGTTTTAATAAGTATCAAGACCCATCATTTCCGCTTCCGCTTCACTAACTCTACCATAGCAAACAGGATTTTCATTCGGAAAGATTTCTGCTAAATAATGTCTGTGGTCTGCACAGGTAGCATTGTTTGCAAGTTCAGTAAAAAATTCTTCCCCGCAGAGTTCGCTATCTTCATCTTCAATTCCCCACCAGTAAATAGTCCAGTTAGAAGTCATCTTGTGTTCCTCTCTTTCTCTCTTGTTCTCTTGTTTGTAACTACATTATAGCAAAGGGTATTTATCTTGTCAAGGCAGAATTTGCTATTTTTTGAAAAACTTATGATAAAAAGGTCGCAGGTTAAGATTTGAAAGCATTTCAGAAGCAAATCACTTAGGTTTTTTAAGATGTTTTACTAAGGGTTACACTCATTTTTGGGAGCATTTTTTTTGAAAATTTTTTTCATTTTTCTCTTGACAAAATTGTCTGGGGTGTGGTATAATGGAATTTCGGGGCGCGCTTGAAGCAAGGCGTACAAGCGCGCCCCGGCAGGAAGATTTCCTGTAGGGGCGCACCCGTTTCAGCTTAGGCGATGGTGAAGTAAGCCTTGCCCTTCTCCATCGTCTTGACTACCCTGTCGCCAAGCTTGCGGAACAGAGCGGACACCCTCTGGTTGGTGTAACCGGCGACCTCTTCATCGCTGGTCAGCGCCAGCAGTTCAGAGATAGTCACGGGCTTGTCCATTTCAGCCAGCGCCTGATAGACCTTCTCGGCCCTGTCCTCAGCTTCCTTCTTAGCCTTGGTGTTAGTGGACTTACGCTTTGCCAGCAGTTCAATCTCGTGTTCCAGCCCCTCGATTACCTCACGGGCTTCGTCCGTGTCGATAGTGGTAGCGTACTCAATAGCCAGTTCAAACATTTCCTTCTTAGTCATTTTTCATCGTCTCCTTTTTTTGTTTTTTTTCTTTGTTGTGCCTTTAGTGTACCATATTCAGTTGTGATTGTCAAGAGGTTTTTGAAACTTTTTTCAGTTCAAGGTACTTACTTTGTTCAGCACCAAGAGCCGTTTTTTCTTTTTCTCTCTCCCTCTGACATTATGTATTATATCAAATTTTTAAAAATCCGTCAAGATATTTTTTAAAAAATCTTTGTTAAGTTTTTAACGGGATACGCGGCCGCTGTTATGATAATCTTTTAACAAGCCCCATAGTTACCTTTGAACAAGGACGCCCGCGTTTTCCTTTAAAAGTTCAGCTAACAAATATTCAAACATTAATACAGTTTTGTAATGCTTTTTAATCAGTTCTATTGCTTTAGTAGTAGCGATTTTTTCATCATACAGATTGCAATAATAAGTTTGTAACTTAATTGCAGTTTCTATATTATTAGCAGTTATTTTTTCTATTTTTTTCTTTTTCAAATGAGCCTTATATAACTTAACAAGGTTCAAATTATCTATAGTCAAATAATGTCCAACCTCGTGCATTAAACTTAGAGTAAAAATAGAAACTGTAGGGCATTTGTAATGTTTTTTAACATAGTTCATAAAACCTATATCAAAATAAGAATGGTCCCACAATACGTAACTAATTTCTTTAGTGTTATTATAATAGGCCCATTCATCGCCCATAAAAACATCAAGTTCACCGCAGTCTATTTTTTTCAAAAAAGTATTAATAAGGTTATTTAACTTTTCTTCAAGACCAGGAATTTGTTTATCCATTTTACTTACCTCTTGCTTTTGTTCGGTTTATCTGAAAAGCCTTGCCTTATACAAGGCTTTTCAGAAATGGTCTAATGTCCTTGCTTGCGTCTATTGTAGTTCCTAATTTCCAGCCCCTGCGGACTTTTTTATTGTCATCAATCAGAATCTGAAAACCGCCTGCTTTTCTTGTGCAACTTGCTTTTGTAGTTCCGTATTTCACGCAGTGGATTTCATCATAAGGGAAATCATATTTTGCAAGCCAATCTTTTTTTGCTTTGGTGACGGCTTTATTATATTCCTTGCTACCGCCTTTTGCCAACCACGTAGTAATTACTACTTTCCAACCTCTTGCTTTTGCCATATTCAACAGGTTATTCAGTTCTTCTACTTCATACAAAGGGCTTGCGATTTCATAAGGGCGAGTGTTTTCACTCTCAAGGTCAAACAACCAGTTTTTCACGCCGTACAAGTCAGCGATTGTTCCATCCATATCGAATACTAACATTTTGTTCAGTTCGTTCATTCTTTGTGTCTCCTTTTCTTTTCTGATAAGAGTATATCAAAAAATTCTGAAAAGGTCAATTTACTTTCTTAGGACCTGCCTTTAGAAAATAAAGGGTTTCGGGCGTTTAGGTTTAGAAAATTAAGCAAGAACCTGCTTGACAAAAGTTGGTGGCGTGTGGTATAATAGAATTTCGGCGCGCCCACGCTAAAAAGCTCGCGTGGGCGCGCCGAGCAAAGAAAAAGCCAGGACTTAATTTAATTAAGTCCTGGCCTATTTTTTATTCTACTTCAACCCAACCATCATCAAGAAGCATACTGATGGTCTCTTCTAAATCTTCTACGAGACCAACGCGTTCAAGGACTCCATTGGTATAGAATTCAAATCCATACTCGGAGATATTAATAACCTCGTAGTATTCATCCCAGTTTAAATCATAGGCGGTTCTTTCAAAGCATCTTGTAAACATTTTGTGTTCTCCTTTCTTTTTGTAATTATATTATAGCAGATATTTAAGTGATTATCAAGTATTTTTTAAAAATTTTTCTTGTTCCCATTTGTAAAGGGTTAAACCTGTTCTGTTATGAATACAAGAATAAAGAAACATAAAATCTTCATCTGTCCCATCTGGAAATCTCTCTTCAAAAAGTTTCATTCCATTTAAAAGAATTTCACTTGCAAGGGCATCAATTTTTCTTCCTTTAATATTCATTTTTTTGTTCTCCTTTTCTGTTTGTAACTGTATTATAGCAGATGTTTTGGTTCTTGTCAAGTCTTTTTTAAAATTTTTTTTAACGGATTATCCAGTCTCGAAACAAGCACTTGAAAAACATTTTATAAGTGCGTACAAGTTTTAAATTCCACTTCATTTCAATTTCATAGGTAGTCCCCTCTTCTTGCATATACCAAGACGGGAATTTAGGTTCTTTGCCAAAATGATAGTAAGTAAGCTCTGTCTTAAATTCCTTATAATTAATTTGCCAAACTGTTTTATACATCTTGTAGAGTTCTCCTTTTCTGTTTGTGCCTTAATTATATAGGATTTTTTTATATCTGTCAACCCTTTTTACTTTATTTTGGGAAATAAAAACTTTAGAAAGTTAAGCAAAAAGTATTTGACAAAATGGCTCGCAGGTAGTATAATGAAAATTCGGCCCGCGCCTGCTAAAAGCGCTCAGGCGCGGGCCGACCATAAAAAAGGCTGACCCGTAGGTCAGCCAAGGAGGAGGAGGACACAAGAGGTCAAATCCAATGGAGCTTGCCGTCTACTACATAGACGACATACTCATAGCCGTCATATTCCTGAATCTGCCAATCGGTAGCTTCGAAGGGGACTTCCACTACTTCCAACCGAGCATTACGGCCATAAGAGCCAGCGCCCATCTCACGGACGACCTTAATGAGGTCGTGGTCATCGCGGTCAATGTATTCATAGGGAGAGTTCAGTCCAAGGACACGATAAGCAGTTTCAGAGAGAGAAAAACCACCGAAGCAACGATTGATAACAAGTTCCATTTTTTTGTCTCCTTTCGTAGTTGGGACTCTGCGTTCCCTGTGATTATGTTATACCATAGCCCAAGAGATATTGCAATTTAGTTTATAAGGTCTTTCGGGCTTTTCACTTAATTATCTGAAGTTCGCAGTTTAGAAAATAAAGTTCTTAGAGCGTGTGAAGAAGAGAATCCCGGAGCGCACCCAGCAAAGGCGGCCGGGTGCGCTCCGGCCTGGAGAGAGGAGTGGGGCGGGAGAGGTTATTCAACCTCTACCCAATGGCCCCAGCGGCAATCCTTTTCAAGTCGCCACACAGAGAAGTCAGAGTGACGGACGATGTAGGTAGCCGTGTCAGTCTTGATAAGGAAATCACCATAGGCGTTGCCACCTAATGAATTAAAAGTGACGCAGGAAGGAACCTTGGCTTGAAGTGCCTGGACAACTTTATTCAGATCAGAGAACCATACAGTATACATTATCTCACCCCCTTAGCAATCGAAGTCATAGCAGCCCATATAGGGATTGAAACCGCACTCATCCCACAAGGGTTCTTCATCGCAGTCATCTTCCCAATCGAGGTCTGCATCCTCGTCTGCATCCTCCTCTTCGCCGAACATATCATCCCAGCAAGAGGGGCAAATACCAGAGATAAGCATCTCACGGTCCTCAGGGGTCATATCAGGCATAGCATCCTGAATGGACATCCCATTCTGCCAGCGGTCATATGCGTCCTTGTCGCACTGGATATAGGTGGTGTGTCCGCAGAAGGGGCAAGTAGTAGGAACGATGATGTAGGAAGTATTCATAGTGTGTTCTCCTTTCGTGGTTGGGACTCTGTGTTCCCTGTGACTATAAGATACCACATCCTAAGGAATAATGCAAGCCCCTTTCACTTAATTTTCTAAGGTTTTTGGGAGCTAAACTTAATTATCTTAGGTGAAAACTTGTTTGACAAAAGTGATAGGGTGTGATATAATGGTATTTTCGGGCCGCGACCAGCAAAATGCGCCAGTCGCGGCCCGCCAAGGCAATTAAAATTATTTTCTAAGGTTATAACTTAATAATCCTAAGTTAAGATTCTTAGGTCTTAACTTAGGATTCTTAGTTTTCACTTTTTTAATTCTTCCATCCTCTTTTCCATTTTTTCAAGCTCTGCTTTCGTCTCTACAATCTTGCTTTCAAGCGTTTTGATTTCTTTTTCTCTTTTTTTAAAAGCTTTGTACTCTTCAAGAGTCATTCCCTTTTCTTCTGCTTTTGCTTTTTCTCTTGCTTCTTTCTTAGCTTTTCTTTCTTCCTTTTCCCTTTCTAACCTTGCAAACATTTCTTCTGTTGTCTCAGTATGATTAGGAATCTCTTTAACTTTTGCGTGGACATTTTCATTGAAAACCCAGTTCTGTTTTTTTGCAAAAGCCTCAGCTTCTTCTTTATTTGTAAAAGCATACAGATTATAATCTACATTAGGCATCCCTGACGAAGGGTCAAGCCCTTCTGCTATTTTATAATCGCCTTCTACAAGGAATCTGTAACCTTCAAAATACAGAGCGTTTTTGGTTTCAGCATTTGCAAAGTTCTTAGTGAGTTTCTTCATTGTTGTGTCTCCTTTTTTGTTTTTTTGGAAGCGGTGAATTACTCCGAGGGACTTTTCAAACTGGCTACTAAGTGTCTTTCTGTTCACCGCTTCCTTAACTGTCTTTATTCTATCAGATGAGTGTTAGAAAGTCAAGGTATTTTTGCTTAATTTGGGAAAGTTGTTTCCTAAGAAAATTAAGTGTTTTTGGTCTTGACAAGTTGGTCATGGGTGTGGTATAATTTTTCGCGCGCAGCCGGTTGAACGCGGCGGCGTCTGCTTCATAGCAACATAGGAGCTTGTAAAAAGACGCGGACAGCTGCGCCCGCGTCTCTCTTTTCAGTTTTCCTTTTCTGCTTCTCTTGTTTTTCTTTTTTCAGCTTGCCTGTTATAGTCTTTCTTGCTTTTGTGTATCCGAGTGCCAGTATTGAACGGAACGGACACTCTATTTTTCTTCTCTTGCGCTTTCTTAGCTTTCTTGTTGGGGTTGCGGTCAAACATCTTTCAATCCTCCTCTTCTGGCATATAAGGTTCAGCTTCGTGGGCTTCCACAAGGATGGTCAGCAAGCGGTCATTCCACTCATTATCTGCGACCATATCGCAGTATTCACAGAAGGCGATAACAATGTCACTCTCGAAGCCATAAAGGCGGATAAGGCGGTCTGCAAGGTTCTTTCTGTAGTCGGTCATCATGGTGTCTCCTCTCTTGTTTGTGCCTTAATTATAGCGTGTTAGCAGGCAGCTGTCAATTAAGATTCTAAGGTTTTCGGGAACAAATACTTAATTTTCTAAAGTAAAATCCGAAGAAAAATAAGTCCTGGAGTGGGCGCCGAGAGAATTAGCGGTGCGCGCCGCGGAGAGACGCCCCGGCGCGCACCGAGGAAAGCAAAGCCCCAGCGATTTGCTGGGGTCGTGTGTTACATCATATGGATGGCGGTCACGAGAGGGTTGCTCAGGCGGTAGGTCAGCTTGTGTCCCTCAGCTTCAAGCTCACGCTTCTCGGCGTAGGTAGCGGCGACATCCTCGCCATTCTCATCGGCCCACCGACCAAACTCCGGCACCTCGGTCAACTGGGTGTAAACCCTATATCCAGCTTCCTTGAGTTCTTTCATCAAGTCGTAGTTGGTAGTCTCGTGGTAGAAGCTCCCGTTCTCTCTGTAAATGACATAGCTGACTTTTCTCATTTGTGTGTCTCCTTTTCTTTTCTTTTGATAATTCTATTATATCATAGATTTTTTATTTGTCAAGAGGTTTTTTAAAAAAATGTTTCATTTTTTTAAAAATTGGTCTATTATTATTTGACTACTTAACCTTGTTATTTTGTACTCGGTGCCGTTATTCTCGGCTCTCCCCTCTGGACAAGTATATATTAGCATATCCTATAGGAGATTACAATTTATTTTCTTAGGTTTTTTGGGCTTTTTACTTAATTTTCTAAAGCAAAAAACTTCAAATAGAAAGTGCCTGGCGGATCAGATTAACCAACCAGCGGCCCGCGGCGGCAAAAAACTGGCCACCGCGGGCCGCTGGGCAAAAACAGAGTGTCAATAAACACTCTGTTCTTTCATCGCTAAATTGTACTGTCTTTCAACGCCCTTAAATTCATTTAACATATAACCGATGTGCTGACGATAATAATCAGTGTTAATATTATACTTGTTATCTTCAAAGATAACTCCCATCCAATGCTGAATGATGTTGTTGTTGTCGTTGCTGTAAAGGTTGTACATTGTTTGTTTCTCCTCTCTTGTTTGTGCCTTAATTATAATACTTGCTATTAGATACGTCAATTAAGAATGTAAGGTTTTTATAGGTAAATACTTTAGAAAATAAAGTTTTCTCTTTAAAAAATGAGGGGAAATAGATTATTCTTCTTCCCCTCATTTTATTAAAATAAAAACTTATTTTCTAAGGTTTTTGGGATCTTTTACTTTAGAAAATTAAGCAAAAACTTGCTTGACAAAAGTCTGGTTATGTGCTACAATGGAAAGATCGGGTCGCGCGGCTGCAGAGCGGCCAAGCGCGACCCGTCAGGTCAACCATTTGGTCGCTTCATAAAGGAGGACCTGGCTTATAGCCAGTACCACTCCTCGTAGCTGAGGTCGCTGGCCAGCAGGTCGGCCATCATCCCCACGTACTCCCAGTCCTCATAGTCGTGGGAGTGCTCGGCGCACTCCAGGGCCTGCATATAGCGGGTGGCTTTCTCCGCCGTCTTGGCGGTCAGGGTGAAGTTGATGCCGTGGAAGCTGATCTTGGTCATAGTGTTTCTCCTTTTCTTTTGATGGTTTAATTATATCACGGTTTTGCCGGCTTGTCAAGCATTTTTTTATTTTTTTCTGATTTTTTTTGAGGGCGGAACGGGCTTTAAAGCCCGTTCTCTGCCAGCCATTCTCTATAGCCGGTCAAGAAGCCCTCGACATCCTCTCCGGCGAGGATACGAGCTTCTGCTTCCATCAGCTCGTATTCTTCCTGTGCGTCTTGTGCGGCGCACCACTCGTCTGCCTTGGCTTCATAGTCGATCCACATCATTTTGAGTACCTCCGTTCCTTTGATGGTTCAATGATACCACAGGCCGTGCCAGCTGTCAATAGTTTTAGGAAAAATTTTTTTGTTAAGTTTTTCACAATCTCCGGCGCAAAACTGCCTTAGTTAATTAATTTTACAAACTTAGATCCGTACCGGCCGTGTTTGTTAAGTATTTTAACTAACCTCTTTTAAAAAGCAGGGCTTTTCAGCCCTGCCCTGTTTTAGTAAGCCTCTGCCTCGGCGTTGGCTTCCGGATTATGTTTTGTAATTCCCAGTTTCCAAAGGCGATGCTCACCGTACATATCTCTAAGGAAGTACTGGTGAAACTCTGGGAGCACCAGACTGAGACGGAAAGTAGAATTGATTAAACCAAGTGCGATGAAAGTGGAGTTATTCTTTTCCATTGTATGTCCCTTTCTGGTTTGGTGGGTGGCCTTCCCTGTGATTATGTTATACCACAGAACCAGCAGAATTACAAGCCCTTTTTAAAAAATTTTCAAATTAGACACTTTCGGGCATTTTGCTGGTTTGAAAAATTTTTCATTTTAGGTATTGACAAGTTGATTGCAGGTATGGTATAATATTTCGCCGCGGAGCGGCCGGGTGCGGGAGCTGCGGGCGCTTGTTGATGGGCAGATTCTGACAGGTGCGCCAGCCGGATCGACCTTGCTGAAATGTGCCAGCCGGACCAACAAAAAGCCGGAGAACACAGCGGCCGCGTCTCCCCAAAAAAATTTTTCAAAAATGCTTGACAAGTAGCCCAATCTATGGTACTATTGAACCATCAAAAGACAGGAGGAACTTACAATGTACAAACTGGACGTGGAACTGGATTTTGCTGATTACACTACGGGTGAGCTTACTGCCCTGCAGGAGCAGATCAACGAGGAACTGGCCAAGCGGGCCAACATCGCAAGGATCAATAGCCTGCTGGCAAGGGCTTTCAAGGAAGCCGAAGCCTACGGTCTAAACATTGTAGACCAGGAGACCGCAGAGGTGCTCCAGTACGGCAGGGTGTTAGCTCAGTAATTTAACTAACTTCAGAGGTTTGATAAGAGGGTTTACTAACCCTCTTGTTTTGTGCTGGTTAGTTAAAATAATGAACTAACTAATTTCCTGTTTACTATTGTTAATTAATTTTACAAACCTATCCAGGTCGGCTCTGTCTGGACTTTAGAAAAAAAGTTTTTTCGGGCCAAATTCCTTAGAAAATTAAGTCAAAAATTCCAAATAAAAAGTACGTTGCCTGAACAAAGTTCCAACCAGCGGAGCAGGCGCGTGGCAAAGCAGTCGCGCCTGCTCCGCCCATTTGTCTTAACTTTAGAATCTTAGTTTTTTTCCTAAGATTCTTAACTTTATTTTTTGAAATTTTGTTTTAATAATCCTAAGTTAAGATTCTTAGGTCTTAACTTAGGATTCTTAGTTTTTATTTTTAATAAGTTATTTCTGCAAGTCCAATTCATACTGGCTGCAGATCGCTATAAATTCAGCGATATTAATATCCAGTTTAAGGTCTCTGCAAACCTTTTTTAATTGATACTCATTGGACCCATTCCCTAATAAGGCAACGACCTCTTTGTTCGTTAACTTGTTTAAGGTGCGGAAAGTGTAATTTTTCTTAATAGCTCTTCTCATTTTATGTTTCCTCCTTGATTTTGTACCTTGATTATAAAGGATAAGTTTTAATTTGTCAATACCTTTGAATTAAATTTTTTATTTTTACAAACCCTATATTTTGTGTAATAAAAACTTAAATTAATAGATTTAGTAAAAACTTTTTATAAAATCAAAAGTAGATTTAGCATTAATAAAAGGATTTTACAAAGTTAAACAATTTTTGATTTTCCTGTAAAAAAACTTTGTTAGTTAAATTAACTAACTAACTTTGGCTTTTCTCTGCCGTTTTTGTTAATTGTTTTAACAAATAAAGAAATAAAAAAGGTTCATACTATGATGAACCTTTTGATTTTATCATTGTTATCATAAAGGATTTTTGCTATTCTATTTCCATCCCAGAAAACTGTTTTATATACTCTATCATATTGATGCTGAGTGTAAAGCTCTTCAAAACCCTTTTTAGTAAGCTCTTCATAAGTTTTTCCTAAGAAGTAAATTTCCTTTTTCATTGTTGTGTCTCCTCTCTTGTTTGTACCTTGATTATAAAGGATAACTTTTAATCTGTCAAGCCTTTTTTGAAAAATTTTTTAATTTTTTTATTTTTACAAACTTTTTAGTTTATGCTAATCAAATTTGAATTGATGGATTTAGTAAGAGCTTTTTATTAAATGAAAACCAAGATTTTGACTTAATAAAAGGATTTTACAAACTTAAACAATTTTCAATTTTTACTGCAAAAATATTAGTAAGTTAAATTAATTAACTAACTTTGGTTCATTCCTATCGTTTTGGTTAATTGTTTTAACAAAGTCTTTTGAGCAAAAAAAGAGGATTCTTAGAATCCTCTGATTTCTCTTATCTTTCTTCTGTATTCTCTAATATTGTTCCAATCTTCTGAGCTTAAAAAGTCTGCCATCTGAATTAAGAAAATCTTTTCTTCAAGTCTATTAATTTCTTCTTTCTCTTCTTCTGTCAAATTTGCTAATCTCTTCGCTCTCTTCTCTGCTTCTTCTCTCTCTCTTCTTTCTTTTTCTTCTCTTTCCTGTTTTGCTCTTTCAGCATCCCATTTAAAATAAGCATCATAGCTGTCAAAGTCGATTTTTTTACCATTGAGTGTTACTGTTACCATAGTCATTGTTGTGTTCCTCCTTAACTTTGTACTTTGATTATAAAGGATAACTTTTAATTTGTCAATAGCTTTGGATTAAATTTTTTATTTTTACAAACCTTTACATTTTAACTTTTTAGAAAAGAATTGTTATTATTAGTTAAAGTCTTTTATTAAATGAAAACTTAGGTTTTAACTTAATAAAAGGATTTTACAAAAGACAGCAATTCACTCTTTCCTCGCAAAAAATCTTAGTAAGTTAATTTAACTAACAAACTTAGGTTCTTTTTCATCGTTTAAGAGAATCTTCTTTTTTCTTAGAATCCGCAGGCTTAGTCCCCTCGCTACTTTTTTCCCGCCTTTCCAAGTACAGATAGTTTCTTCGTAAACTTTACTAACCTAATTCTTCACAATAGAAAATCCCAGGAAAATAAAAACAATGAACTAACTCATTTCTTTTTTTTTATTAAGTAAAAACAATTAACTAACTCACTTCTCTTGTTTAACAAAACAAACTAAAAACTTAATAATCTAAAGTGAAAACTGCTTGACAGCTTAATTATTTTAAGTCAAGTTTTTTTCTTAAATTCTAACTTAATTTTCTTAGGTTTTATACCTGTGTTACTTAATTATCTAAAGTCGTTTCTTACTATTCTAAAGTTAATTGTCTTTACAAACTTGCTTCCTTTAGATTATTAAGTAGTCAAGAGAAAAAACTAAATAATCTAAATTTTTGACTTAATAAAACTAAGTCTTTTTCGGGTTGTGCTTAATAAAATTAAGCCAATGCTTTTGATTGTAAAGTTTATGGAATTAACAAAGTTTTTGAAAAACCGGATCGCTTCAGCAGCCAGCGATCCGACAATTAGTTTGATGGGACGGTTTGTTCAGGCCTACTTTTTTTTCAAAGGCTGATTCTACAGAGCATCAACCCGGGGTATTCTTATGGGAGAAAGCTGGAAGAAAAGAGAAAAGAGTGTGCGCTCCACATTCCCAGTACCAAGTTTTTTCTAAAATCTAAGTACCAAGTTTTTCTCAAATACCAAGTTTTTCCCCGATACTATATTCTCCAATACCAAATTTTTTTATCTCTCTTTTGTATTCATCTTAAATCCACAATTTGGACAGAATTTTGAGCGAACCTTCATTGTGCTTGAATAATCAGATTTATACACTTTTTTATGACAATGAGAACAATATACCCCCTCATTTAAGCAGTCCGTCAAGGTAATCCAATATCCATGCTGCACAGGAACAGCATCCACAACAGTAGGTATTTCATCTGCTACTTCCAAAATGGCATCCCATATGCTTCGTGTTTTTTGTGACCACTCTTCATATTCTTCATCATAATAAG
>Ga0247609_10002436_pt1 | contig 19756 bp, 25 predicted proteins | sample 172DNAGHGlowgp2_FD_193487 | JGI IMG/M metagenome (GOLD analysis project Ga0247609, IMG submission 193487) | Sheep rumen microbial communities from Palmerston North, Manawatu-Wanganui, New Zealand - 1728 DNA GHGlow gp2 | ecosystem: Host-associated > Mammals > Digestive system > Stomach > Rumen ...
TATTCTCAAAATCCCAAACTGGTTTATTTGTATATTCATACTCACTATGCCATAACGGAGTAAGCATACCATTGAGATAAGGAGCATTTATTCTTTCTACAGAACGAAAATCATTATGAATTGCAGGTTGGTCTTCCTGTAAGTTTATAAGAGGTGGAAATTCTATTTGTTGTTTTATTGCTTTTTGATTCATATTTTTATTAGATAATTATTCTATTCCATAAGTGGGTTACCATTATTCATTTGAACTGGTTTACCTCTTATACCTGTAGATGCTGGAGTAGGATTTGATGTTGATATTGTTCCACCAATAGCCTTTCCTAAATCTCCTAAACCACCCATAATTTCTTGTGATGCTTGATTTGCTACATTATAATCAATATCAGCTTGCTTCAATTCAAGATTAGCTTTATTTGCAGCTTGATTATATTTAGCAGCATTCAAAGCAGCTTCATTACTCATACCAGAATTGAATCCTACTTCAGCAGCATTTTTAGCAACATCACCAGCTTCTTGTCCTGCTTGCATAGCAGAAGAATTTGTCCCAGCTCCAGTTGAACCTGGGTTTTGTGGAGTAAATGCTTGAGATGCCATTTCATTTCCCATAGAAGTTCCATATTCATAAGAGCGTTGTAATCCAGCATTATACATTTTTTCTAATGCTTTCTCACCAGTATATTCTTCTGTGGCTTTCTTTATATCTTTAGCAGCTTTTTCCATTGCTGCAATTTTTATCTTATTATTTTTAGCAGTGGAAACGCCATTTACAACTCCACCTACAATGGCTCCAGCTACTGCGCCAATTATTTTTCCAAAAACCATTTTCTCTATCTCCTAACAAGTTTCACACGTGGATAGTCTGCATTCTGGTCAATGCTATTTACTAACAATCTCCAAGCATTTGCATTCAAGTTTTCTACACCAGAACTATCAGCATTTTGTTTACATAAGAACCTAACAGCCAAATCATAAGATATTACATCATAATATAAGTTATTAGGAAAATCCAATAATGTATCTGGTATGCAAGAATAAATTGTATTATCAAATGCTACAAATCCATATTTTATTAGAACAAGTGGCCCAATAGAAGGTACTTCAACTTTTTCTATTATTTCACTTCCATTTGGGTTTATAAGATGTAATTCTTTATTATCAGTAATATAAGCTGGCCTATCATCAAATATACCAATTGGAAAAGCTGTTTCAGAAGTTATTGGGTAGAACTCACCATCAATTCCAATTATAGTTGCAGTATTTTCATCAACTCCAACTTCTGCTATTTTGCCACCAAAGAGTTCATAAATATCTACGACATTCTCATCTTCTTCATTTGCTTTAGTGAAATAATAAAGACCATTGTCTGCTTTTATAAGAACGTATGTATATGTAATACTAGTAATTTCATCTATCATATTACCATAAAAATCGTAAGCAATAACAATATCATTTTTATGCTTGATAATAAAATTATTACCTAATTTATAATCATAACCTGTTTCCTTTGTATATGGGAGCTCTAGCTCACTATCAGAAAGAACATTTTGAACATATAATTTATCATCAGAATCAGCAACTAATAAAGAATTATTGCAGCTATCTAAAACAGTTTTTGGTTCTAATTCACTTTTTATTGTTTTATTTGGAACTGATAACCAAAATGGTTTTCTCCAATAAGTAACAACTACAGGGCCAACAGTAGGGCCTAAAACTATTTCATCATTTACAATCTCATAGTATCCACCTAAAGCACTTTCACTATCTGCTTTTCTTGGTATCATTCTACCAGTATATGGATTTTTTACTGACTTTATTTGATAGCAGTCAAAAGGTAATTTATATCTTCCAGCTGCTCCTACCAAATTAGCATCAACGGTAAAAACATTGAGATTATAATTTATAATTTTTTGATAAACATCTTTCCAAGTACTATTGAGATATTCCAATTTTTCATTATATGAAAGAAAATCTGTATTTGTAATATCAGCAATTTCTTCAGCTCTTTGTATCAATTTAGAAGCTGTTATTCTATTTGCATTTGCATTGTACATTTCTACTATCTCCACTGATTATCAACATCTTCAGCAGTATTCATCATACCATTATCAGTAGTCTGTGGCATTTGAACTGCAGTTCCTAATTTTGCATTGAGAATATCTTGAAAACCTTGTCTAAGGTGGTCAGGGTTCATCTGCCAAGCAGTCATTGCTGGCATATCTTCTCTTGTTATTTCTTCATCACCTATGCGCATTTATATAAACTCCTATACAGTATATATTGGTTGAGCTTTTGTTTCTTGCTGTAAAGCAGATGGGTCAAAAGTTCCATTATCAATAGACTCTTGTGTAGCCTGAGCAGCTTGTGTTGCTTGTTCTGTAATAGCTGGCATTGCTGCAGTCATTTCACTATTCAATTGTTGAACAGCCATCATTTCAGCATTTGTCTGACTATTTACTTGAACTTCCTGTAATTTAGCAAACAATTGTTTCAATATTTCAATTTCATTTGCATTTTCAACAGGCTTCACAGCTAATGATAATATAGTATTTACAATTTCAGTTTCTAACAATCCACCTTTATCTGTTGGTAAATATTCTGGTATATAATCTGGTACACCATTTTTTATTACCTCATCAATAAATGTGTATACAGCATTGAAAGCATTATTTGCAATGTTATAACCACTCTGTAAGTCTGGTAACTCCATCAACGATGCAATATGTGATTGAGGTACTACTCCAGCATCAGCCAATGCAACTAATTGCTTCAACTTTTCACTTGGGTCTTTTGATAATGAATTAGCAGCAGAGAACTGAATCTTCAAATTATCTCTTGCTTCAATAATATCAGACCATTTGATGTTTGCTCTGTTTGTTCCTTGTGGTAAAATATCTTCATCAGGTGGGAAAATATCCATACAAGCTTTTGCAACATCAATATACATTCTTATAACAGAATTGAGTTGGGTCTCAAATCTATCACTTTCTATATCTTCCATTGTTGACAAAGCAACACCAGAATTCAAACCTTCTGGTTTTTGAGATGTAGCAGATAATTGAGAAATACCAACAATTTCATAAGCATCATTCTTTAGTTTATCTAATAACTGAATAAACTGTGCTGAAATAATATCACTTGTTGCATAAGTAATAGGACTTGCTGACTGATTTGGAATTGGGTCATATTGAATAATTTGACCAGTTCTATTACTAAGCATATTTGTTTTTATGTTTGCTGTTCTTGGTACAAATAATGTCATACCAGGGTTCATTTGAACAGAGTCTTTTATTACAGATAAAATATCATCAATCTGCATTTGAATACCATATAACTGGTCAACAACAGACTGAGATGTATTACCTTTTATTGGGTCAGAATAATACATAAATAAATATGGAATTACTTCTGGTTCCCATTTTTCAGTAATAACTTTATTCAATTCTTCAACATAGATTGCTTTTGTATGTTCTATAATATCATAATATTCATAAACAGTATAGTCTAAATTGAAGTCGTCTTTTATTCCATATTTTGTATATAATAATCTACCAGGAGTTTTAGGAAGTTTTTCAGCTATATAAGTTATCTTTTTATAAGAAACTTCTTTTGGGTCAACATAAACATTCCAAGGTAATCTAGTAGAGATTTCGTCTTTTGTAATTTTTATAACACCTTTATCAAAAATACAAGCAGATTTGAAAGCATTTGTAATTGTTTTATTTACATCTTTTTCATCATATATCTGGTCAAAATATGTTTGCGCTTGTCTAGCAATCTGCATTTCTTTGAAAGTACCATTTACTGTATTGAAAAATGGTCTTACTTTTTGAGATGCAATTTTAGAACAAAGAGTTTCAATACAAGATGCGATTACATTTTCTTGAATAGAAGAAGTAGTATCATCTTCAATATTGAATGTACCTTTATGATAATATCCAACAACTTCACTGTCAGTCAAATCAAGTGTTACTGTTGATGAGTAAGTATAAAGTCTATAATTTCTCAAACATTTTGCTTTGTATGTACCGTAATAAGATTCAAGTTTTTGTATATTGTAAATAATATCCTGCTCATTCATTTTTTCATCTCCTAAAATGGTAAAAATCCACCAATTGAAGCACCGGTTCCTGCTCCAGCCATTACTCCTTGTCCTACACCACTAAGAGTATTTAGGAATGAACCAGCTTTTGTATTTTCCAAATTTGACTCAAGACCTTGAACATATCCCATTTTATTTAGATAATCAGCTTGAGTAGAAGTAGCAGCACTTCTCAAAGCTGAAGCAGCATTTGATTGTAAACCTCTAGTATCTACAGAAGAACCAATGGCAGATGAAGCAGCTCTATTTGCTCCAGTATTTCTTGCAGCCTGATACGCAGCTTTTCTTGCAACGTCTTCTTCTCCAGCCGAAGCTACTCTAGCTTTTCTTGCTTCTTCATCTTGTTCATTAGTAAGATTATTTGTAGCTTGTTCTTGAGCGTCGGCCATTCTTTCAGATACATCTTTTCCTAAACCAAGTTTAGATAATTCACCTTTTTGTCCAGCCTCAACTGCTTCATTATATCCACCAGCTGCTTCCATCATTTCTGAAGCTGATTTATTATAAGCTTCATCTCTGGCTTTTTTGAGAGCATCTTTTTCTTCTTGTGTGATATTTGCAGCATCAATAGAAGCATCATCGGCTCCTGCAGCCTTTTTAGCAGCTTCTTTTACTGCTTCTTTTGTACTTTTTGGGAGAATCCAATCAGCAATTTTTGTACCAAATTCTTTTATTTTATTTCCTGCTTTAGCCATTGCATTCTTCTCCCTGTATTTCTACTACATAGAAAATAAAACCATCTTTATCAAATCTAAACCATTTCTTATCGTGTTTTTCACACCAAGCTTTGATAACTTTCTCATATCTATCAGGCTGCTCTTCATTATATATAGTAATATATTTACAGCCTTCTTTTGGGTGAGTAATAACATTATCTTCAATAAACTTATAGTCAATTTGACCAGGAGCATAAAGATTGAAAACCCCGTTTCCTAAATCTTCTAGCTCCATTGGTAGTTGTTTGTCAAATACTCCAACTTTCATATATTATTTCCTTATTTTGCTAACAATCCAATAAGAGAACCAATACCAGAACTTCCAGCATTTACTGCGGCATTCACACCAGATTGTGACATCCAAGCAATCATAAGATTATCAAGCCAACCTCTTTCATTTTCTGGTTTTTGCTTCAATGTTTCAACAAATGTTCTAGCATCTTCCATATTTTCAATGTTGAGACCCATTTGTTCAAGCTGTTTATCCATCATAGCAATTTGCTGTCTAATCTGTTCATCTGTGTAATTAGCTCTTATAGAAGCAACTTGATTTTGAATTTCTTGTGATACATTTCCAAGTGCAGCACCTTCATTTGCTAATTTTTCAGATTCTGCTTTTCTTGATGCAGCGCCACCTAATTCTTCAGCCTGCATTTGATTTGCTTCATTCAATAACTGGTCTCTCCTGTTTTCCCAATCAGATGTTTCAAAATTATTATCAATTGTTCCACCAGTAAATTGAGCACCAACATTACCAATTCTCTTTCCTAAATTACCAGCAAGTTTAGCTACAGCATCAATTGTAAAGTATACAGCAGTTGATTTATCAATATCGCCATTATAATAAGCATCCCAAATTGATGCAGTTGCTTTATTATAAGCTTTCTTTGCATTCTTTTCTTCTTTTGTATCATAAGCTCTTGGTACTGCAATATCTTCTGCTTCTGAAACTGTTTCAATAACATTTTTTCCTGCTTCTACATTTTCATCAGTTGGATTTTTAGAAACTACTTCAGAAACAACATTTCCTACTTCTTCTCCAACTTCAAAGCTTTCATTTTCTTTTTCTTTCTGTGTTTCCATAAATGCCTCTGCAGGTTTTTCAGCCTGTCCTTGAACTGCTTTTACTTGTTTCTTTGATTGTTCTGCTAATTTATCACCTTTAGCATAGTTGTCTTTATCTTCAATAGCAGCATTCACATTATCTTCAAATGTCTTTACATTTTCTTTGAAAGATTTTGGTTTTTCAGCATTCTTAGCTTCTTCATTAGCTTTCACTGCTTTTTTACCAGCAGACTGTGCAGCTTTTACAGCTGGGTTATTTGCTGACATTGATTGAAGTCTATTCATTGACTCATTTTCTTCTGGCTGTGTTTTAGATAATACAGGAGAAGCCTTTGCAGCTTGTTCAGCTTTTGCTTCTGCACTATCTAAATAGTCTTTAGCAGCTTGAATTTGTTCAGAAGTAGCTCCAGGTACTCTACCTTCAATATAAGCTTTTGCTTCTTCTATATTTCTAAATTCCATAATTATTTTTCCTTATTTTTGAATGTGAAGTTTCCACAAATACCAATAATAGCACCTTCTATAATAGAAATAGATGGTACAATAGCATTCATATATACTGGAGCAATAAATTCTATTACTCCAATAGCAATTGCAGCCAATGATGTGGTAATAATAGAAACTAATGTAAATACTTTTTCACTCATACTTAGTCTCTCTTATATTTAGGAAGTTCTGCTTCAAGCTCTTCAATGAACTCTTTTTCTTCTTCTGAAACTTCATCTTCATCTTCTTCAGTTTCTTCTTTTTCTTCTTCTTTTTCAGCTTCATCTTCTTTAGCAGCTTCTTCAGCTACTTCAGCAGATTCTTCTGATTTTGCTTCGATTTCAGTGTCGTGAGCATTTACCTCAATTTCACCTTCATCGTTTGAATGAATTTCAACATCATCTTCACCAAGAGCTTCCTTGAGTTTATTGATTTTGTTATCAATTTCTGAAACTAATTGAGCAACATAAGTAGCTTCTTCAATATCAGAGAATGACTCATTATACTCATCATAAGCACTTGAATAAAGGTCAAAATCATCTCCATTCAACTTTTTCAAAGTATCAGTATATTTATCAAGAGACTCCTTGTTTCTTTCTGTAAACTCTGATACACCTTTGTCGTGATTGTACTTCTTTTCTGCTTCATCAGCTGTAGAAAGGATAGTATCAATTTTTTCTTTGAGTTCCATTACGATTGGCTCTAATTCTTCAATTGTCATTTGCAATATCTCCATTTGTTATATATTTTATTAGATTTTCTTTATGCCAATATATCTATTTGATAAATATAAGGTGGATTAGCCACATTCCAATTATCAATCATACATTGGTTTAGAAAAATCTGTTTTTTTAGACTATCTAAAGATTCCTGTAAACTTTGTATTGAAACCAAAAAGTTTGAAGTAGTATTTTTTAGGGTACTAAGTTTCTTTTCTACTTCAACAATATTCTTTTTCTGGTTTCTATTTATATTATTTACAGCAGTATTATAAGAATCAATATTATTCTGTGTGACTATAGACATTCCGGTTCCGGTGCTCATTTTTCTATATAACTCCTTTTTATTTAGTCAAAGTGTATCATTTGTTATTATTGAATGATTTTATTTGACTTTATTTGAAGTTTTGAACTATTGTATATATTATAATAATAATAATATTTATATAATATTTTACTTATTTTATATATAAATATATACATTATACTATCAATAATTACTATGGTAATTCTATTCCTTGAGTTTGTAACCAATTATCACACCACTCGTAATAGCTATCGGAATCCCACAAACCAAGCTCCACTTCAAGACATTCAATGTAATATCTTTCTTCTTCGATAATTTCAACTGCTTCTCGTACTGAGCTGATATTTCTTTCAGAGATTGTTCTAAGCTCATCACAGTGGCTTCTGCATTGGTCAATTGTGATTGTACATTCTCTAAGCTCTCCTGCAAGTCTTGTACAAGTATCTGTTGATTCAGATAATCGTTCTGTAAGTTCGTCATTATATCTTCCAAGTTGGTTAGATTTGATTGAGCTTTTGATGAATAAGGCTCCAAACAGTAAAGCGATGAGAATGCTAATGATAGTAATAAAATGATAGCGATAAGTCTTTTTGTAAAATCCATTTTTATTTTCATAGATGTACCACATATTCTTACTCTATTTAGAACTCTATGTCTTTAGTATTGTCCCTTTCAAATTCAGTAGAAAATGCAGTAATTGTATCTTCACCAATAGCTGATATTGGGTCATCATCTAATGCTAATGTTGCAGCATCTGGCATTATTGCTTTATCACCAACTGCTGGATTTTCTGATAAAGTATAAGCCCAAACAGGGTCAGTACCTTCATCATTTGTCCAAGCATATAAATGAACTTTTACTTCATTTCCTAATTCAATGTTTTTTCCATTGATTTCCAAGTCTGTAAGCTCACCTTTCTTATTGAGGTTGAACTTTGTAATAACTAAATTTGTTTCTGCTAAAAAATTACTCATTTGTTTTTTCCTTATCTTTATCTTTTTCTGGTTCCCAACCTTGAAGCGATTTACTTGTAGTAACTAAACCAGTAAGTATTCCTAATAGAACACCTGCACCTGATACTAAACCACTATCAAATGGTTTGCCAACAAAATGGCCTATTATATAAGCCAATAATACTAAAGAAATTACTACTATATCAAATTTGATAACAGAAGCAAAAGCCCAGCGAGTACTTGATATTGATGTATTATCATCTGCAATTTCTCTAATTTTCATTTTTACTTTCCAATTTTATTTTATTCCCAAGTATCAAGTCCATCTTAGTTGAAATTTCAATAAGATTAGTATTGATGTCACTCAAAGTTTTAGACTGGGCAATATCATTCAATTCCAGTGTAGCAACTTTTTCATTCATCACACCTTTCCACTCAGGAAAATTCTTGGTTCTTGAATCCACGTCTTCCACGATTTTCTTATAGCTCCCTAGCTTCACAAATAAAGTAATTATTGGAAGTAGGAAGACTACAGCTTCAATAAGTAAACTAATAAAGTCCCCTTTATTCATTTTCATTACCTCATTTCGTGTGCTAATTCTTTTTCTAATTCTATATTCTTTTTTTCAAAATGCAATGTAAGAATATTTGTTGATGGGTCTATTTCCAAGTCAATAAACTTTCCAACATTTTCTTTATTTTCAAAAAGCATTTGAATAAAAGCATCATCAACTTTTGTAGCTAAAGATATTTTCTTTCCTTTCTTGGCCGACTCTATAATCTTTATTGGATTTGTAATTCCCAAATCTTTTTTTGTTACAATTGGTATAATCTGTTTCATTTATATATGCTCCTATTTTTATTAGATATTTATTTAGCTCTTATGTAGAAATTTACACCATAAGAGTTTACTCTCAATATTGCAGTACCACCACTTGGATTTCCAAAAGAAATCGCAGAAGTGTAAGCACAAGAATTACCAACACTAGGGCCAGATGTAGTTGAGGCAGTATTTTTAGTACATCTACATACAAAACTATAATAACTTGAAGGGTCAGAACCTACATATTTGAAACAATAATATGAATATGAGTGGCAGTGTGTGTTTGTTGTAGCACTATGAGTATGGCCACATTCAGTTTTTGAATGAGTATGTGTTTGTAGGTTCCAGTCTTTTACCTGACCTCTGGTGAATGTATCGTGGTCAATTACCGTATCAGTATCATTTGTACCAACACCTATTGGTATAAGTTCTCTAAAGTCTGGTAAAGTTGTTCCACCTAATAAAGTATATAATTGTGGATAGTCTGTAGCAGAAAAAGTACTACCATCACATAATAGCCAATTATTATCTGGTTGGCCGATAGAAGCCCTGACTTCTCCAATAATCGGTGGCGTAGTATTCACAATAAAAGAGATTATACAATTCCATTGATTATTTTTGTATTGATAAATCCCGTCATTTGATAAAATTGCTAAATCATTTTCATTTGCAGTTGAAGATAAAGTATTGAGAACTTTTATATTTTTCTGTATTGAGTGATTATTTCCTTTTATAAATTCCATTTTATTTATGCTCCTGCAAACATTATATATCTAACCCCAACTTCTCTAGCTCTTGTTACAGTACTAGCCCAAGGTGAATTTCCAACAGTAATACCAGATGTTGTACTGGTAACAGAAGCTGAAACTGTACAGCCACCTGTATAATAAGTAGCACAACATCCATAAGTTGGTCTAGGTCTTGAATAACTACCACAGCCTTCTCTCCAACAAGGTTCTGCATATTGTATACAACCTAAATCTGCAGTATGTGAATGAGATGAACCAGCAGATATACAATGAGTATGACAACCAGTTCCATTTACTGTATGAGAGTGGTTACCCATTGCATCATTACTAAAAATACCAACAGGAGTGCCACCTCTCAAAGCCATTTCTCTATAGTCTGGTACTATATTAGTACCTAAGAAACTATATAATAGTGGGAAAGCATTTGCATCAAATGTAGAACCATCTAATTCTAACCAGCCTGCAGGAATTGTATCACCATAGAACATTCTAATTTCACCTAATACAGCACCAGAAACATTCCTACCATCATTATATATTTGAGTAATCGAACTATTATTACATTGATAAACACCAATACCTTCTACTAAAACAATCTCATTACTCAAATCTAAAGGAATATCTGAAAGTTGAGAGAATATTTTTATCTTATTATCTATTGGTACTAAATTTATATTTTTTATATATTTTTTCATTATACTTTGGCCCTCATCAAAAATAATACTGTTTTATCCTTACACTTTGTTTCATTACCATATCTGACTGCATTATAGCCAGAAGCGGTTGCCGGACAAGTAACAGTTATAGCACCTAAATTAGCAGCACTAAATGTATTCCAAGAGATTGAAGAACCATTTGTAGTCCAACTACAACTTTTTGCTGAAGAGCTATTTCTTCCTTTATAGTAAGTAGAGCAACAACAACTCTGACCGTTATAATAAGCTATACAATATGCTGAACATACACCAGTATGATAATGTGATGTTGCTGATACAGAGTGACTATGTGTTGGAGCTACTGTAGTATGAGTATGATTTGGATAATTTGCTGCTACTTTAGTATTCAAAGAAATGGCATCGTGAGAAGCCCAAGTTGGGTTTTCACCAATTCCTTTCAAATGGTAACCAGTCAAATCAGGTGTAGTATTAGTTCCTAATAAAGTGTACAACTCAGGAAAATCGGCTGCAGAAAAAGTACTACCATCGCAAATAACAAAATTATCAGGGTCTGGGTTTGTAGTGCCATAATAAGCAATAATATCTCCAACAGCACCATCTGAAACTGATAAAGAAGATGGGTCGAAAAGAGGTGTCAAACTATTATTTTCTTTTTGATAAAAACCTGCTTTTTCAAGTATAATAACTTCACCTTCTGATATATCAGATAAATCAGATGGTAAAGTAGAATAAACTTTTATACTTGTATTATTACCTGAATGTAGGCTTCCATTTGATTTTACAAAAGTTTTCATTATTGATTTTCACCTATAAGATAATCAGTTTCATTCTCAATTACTACAAGAGAACCATCTGGTACAGTAGATGCTGCTGCAGTATAATCAGCCATTGTAGCAAATACAAAGTTTTTAGGTTGCGGAACCCATTCATAACCATTTGTTCCATTTGCCAATACTTGACCATTTGCTGTTGGATTTGGAATAGTTTCTGCAATCAAGTCAGTACCATTCCATTTCATAATTGCACCATCATCTAAGTTGGTAGCTTCATCTCTTGCCAATAATGGAACTAATCCAGTAAAGTTTATCTGAGTAAATATTGCTCCACTATAATGTTTTACATCTCCAATTATTTCTAATGAAACCCAAGAAGTAAGAGTTCCAACAGGAGAAACTTCAGTTGTAAGAGCTGAATCACTATACCATTTTTCAGTAACATCGTCCCAGTAAATATCTGCATAAGAAGTTGTACTTCCTGTTCCAGTACCAACTCTCAATGTACCATCACTATCTGTTACTAAAGCTAAATCTTTAGTTCCATTATATTTATTTACAATAATACCAGCATAAGTGGCACCTAATGTAGTATTATTATTTTGTCTCAAAGTAAGAGTATTACCAGTTGTATTTACCTGTTCTTCTGTAGTAGTATGAGTAACACCATCTACATATAAGTCTCCGTGGATTGTTGTATTTCCAGCTACATCTAAAGAAGCACCAGAAATGTTTCCAGCTGCGGTAATATCTCCACCTACAGTTGCATCTCCAGTAATAGTAGCATTATCAGCTGAAATATCACCAATAACATCAACATCTCCACCGAATGTAGCATCTCCACCGACATTGATTGTTCCAGTAATTTCAATATTTGTTGCTTCTGTAATAGCCTGGTCTGCTACACTCCATATAAGAGGTTTATTTGTATTTGTTCCACTTGAAGGTAAGTTTTTACCAGTCATAATTTTATATAATACTGGTGTTCCATTTTCTGTTTGTTTTACATAAGCACCCGATGGCTGAGGTGAAGCAGATGTTGAACCAATTCTAACTTCGATAATTGCACCATCATCATATTTTGTCAAATCAATAGTTGATAAAGTCTGTAATTCAGTAGCAATAAAGTTTCTTGTAGAAAAGTCTCTTACATTCAAGAAAGTTGTATCTACTTCGTGGAATTTTACATCATCTTCTTCATTCAATGATTGGTCAGGTTTATAAACAATAACTGTTGTATCTTCAGTAGTATCATAAGAAATATCATCTGATGCAGCAGAATAATCATCTGATGCCAAAGTTCTCAAGACACCAACAGTACCACCAGCTTGGGCCAAATCTACGTTCTTGAAGAATTTAGAACCATCTTTATATCTAACTTCATAAGTATTATCTGGTGTAATTGGTAATTGATTATAAGAAAGTGGACCTTGAACATTTGGAGTAACAGAAGTTGTAGCATATTTCAAAACCATTGAAAGAGCATCATCATTTTCTATTTCCAAATATATTTTAGAAGCAGAACCAATACCCGAAATGTAAATCTTCTGAAGTAAATTATAGTCTCTTTGTGACCATCTTACCAAGTAGTTATCTACAGAATTATATATTTCTACAGTAATATAAGGTTCATCATTTTGAAGTAATTGTAAATAATATTGACCATTTTCAAAATGAGGTATTTCTAAAAAGAAGTCTGACTGATTTGATAAAGATACTTGACCTTTCCAAGTAACATTTTCAGTAGTAACTTCATCAGTATTTATAGAAGCACCTGAAATATCTCCTGTTACATCTAAATCACCACCAATAGAAGTATCACCTTCAATTGTAGCAATATCGGCAGAAAGTGTTCCAATTTCACCAACATCTGCTTCTAAATTAGAAGTTTGAAAAGATTGTGAAACTGTAAGATTTTCAATGTTGAAATTAGATATATTCCAGTTATCAATTTCAGCTGAAGCGGCCTTCAAACTTCCTATTTCAACATTTCCTAAGTTTGCTTCATAAGCTGATAGTTCATTTGTCTGTATCTCTGGTACTGATAAAGAAGAAGTAATTGTAGCAATCTGTGCTGTAAGAGTAGTAAGAGTTGCTAAACTATTTACTGTAAGATTATCAACTTCTGCAGTTGTAAGATTTGACTCAGTAGCCTCTAATGACTGAATAGCAGCATTTACAGCATTCAATTGTTCAGTAGTAATAAGATTTTCATTATCATCTTTATATTGCTGTAAAGCATCTGATAAAATATTCAATTGCTGGATAGTATTTTGTAATTGTTCAACAACTGGAAGTAAATCTTCCTTTTTTACTATGTCACTATCCTTTGCTAAAATATCTGTTGAATTGTTTTGTGGGAATAAATTTCTCATTGTTACTGTTCCTTTTTATTTATTAGATTTTTACATACAATATCTAACAACTCTTCTGGCTTTATATAATCAATTTTAGCACCACTTGGTCCTAATAAGTTCATATATAATATATCATCTCTCCTACATTTTTGAATAACGTTAGTATTACAGCTATATCCAAAAGCTTCTGGTAATGAATGTCCCCAAATTACTACACCAGGTTTTATACCTGATAAGAAATGCTGTAAAGAGCTATCAATAGAAACAAAGCCGATACATTTATTATTCTTTGCTAACTGAATATAAGCCAAATAAGGCATATCATATCTTTCAGTATTTTCATATTGTGGTTCATTTGGTAAAGAATAATTTATAATTGCAGTTTTTGGATATTTTTCTCTAAACTTATTTATAAATTCCTGTGCTAATGGGCTTGGATAATGTCTCTGTAAAGGTTCATTATTTTCATCATAAGGTTCATTACATTCAGATAATGGTGATTGACCACCGTGAAATTGAACTATAATAAAGTTTTCATATCCTTTACTATTCAAATCAGAAATAACATTGAAACTGTCATTATTTATATTTGGAAACTTTCTAAGTGGGTCAATATCTACTATTGTTTCACCTGGTGTTCCAACATTTTCTCTTGCTTTCAAATGTAAAATCTGTCTCCAAGCATCTTCATAATTCAATTTTTTATAAATAAAATCATTCAAATCATAAAGTCTGCCAGTAATTATTTCTGCATTGTCAAACTTTGCATCTAGGATAAAGTCTCTACCTTCTTCTGGTTTATAAACTCTATCAACATATTCACAGCATTCAAACAAGTCCCAATAAGGTGATAGAACTCCAATTCTATCATATTTCTTTTTTGCTTCTGCTAATACATTACAAAGACTTCTCTGTAATCCAGTTCCACCACTTACACTAATATAAATTGCTTTCATATCTATAACTCCTCTTTATTTAGTCCTAATATCTCACTAGAACTTGCTATTTTATTATTATTTAGGAATAACATTTTTATTCCATATTTTCTACAAGTTTTAGCCTCTGGTAAGTTATCTTCATTATACTCACCACCATCTTTTACAAAGGTTCCCCAAAGCTTTTCTAAATCACTGTTTATAGTCCTATCAAAACTAGAAGATACAAGGAATGTTGCATTTGGGAAATCTTTTTCCATTTCATTTATTATATCAACTGGACTTCTTACACATTTTCCATATTTCAAAATCTGTTGATAGCCATTATTTACAATAATTAGTAAATTATCATCATCTTTCATTAGACTTTCAACAGACTTGATATATTCTTTATGTCCATTGTGATAAGCCAAAAAATAACCAGAAACTATATAATTCATAATACCCTTTCTAATTAGTGTGGAATATCACACCATCTTCCCGCTTGACAAGAACCACCACTTTCTCCACAATCAGTACAAGTTTCAGCTGAAGCTATACAACTTGCCATACAAGGAGCAGTTCCATCACAACCAGAACATTGATAATTTATATCACAAGGACTGTTACAAGAATATCCTGTACATTCATTATCACAACCTCTATAGCACGCTGAATCACAATAATTTCCTAAACAATTCTGACAAACGCTTTCACATAAGTGGCAACCTTTGAAACAAGAACTATCACAAGAAGATATACAAGTACCAAAACAAGTCTTATCGCAGGATGTTATACAAGTACCAAAACAGGTACCATCACAAGAAGATATACAAGTTCCAAAACAGTTAGTATCACAAGAAGATACACAAGTATTTTGACAGTTTTTATTACAGCCATTGAAACAGTTAGTATCACAAGAAGATACACAAGTATTTTGACAGTTTTTATTACAACCATTGAAACAATTAGTGTCACAGGCTGACACACAAGTTGTCAAACAACTCTTATTACAGCCGTTGAAACAGTTAGTATCACAAGAATCTATACAAGTATCATTGCAAGCAGCTTCACAGCCTTGAATATCACATCCAGCTGAAGAACCAAATTCTGGTGGACACTCTGCGCTATTCAAACAATCTTTGAATGGAATTCCACAAGCATCTACTACTACGGGTTGACACATTACCCAAGTATCATCAATTGATTCACAATTTGCTAATTGGTCGGTAATAGACACACAAATATCATCTTTTATAAAGAAACAATAAAATTTTTCACCTGGTTCGTGACAATAAGTTTCTCCAACTTCATAACAATATGTTTCACCAGTCTGATGGCAAGTATTAGGACCATCACCTGAACTTTGACACATATATCCATCTGCTGCTGTATCGCAATTGACATTATCTTCTCCTTCAAATAAACACTTTGTCTCACCTGGAAAAAGACAGGCATATTCATCAGTATAATTACAATATTGTTCACCAGTTTCAGTACAATACTTTTCACCTGATGCTGCACAATTTGTTTCTCCTACATCATAGCAAGTAGTTCCACTATAATCACCAAGTGTTACACAATTGAGCGTGTCTCCTAATGTTTCACAAGTTGATTCAAGTAATCCACACCAGCCGTCTTGACCATAAGAAGTACAATTTTCAGGTGCGGTATCTTGTGATGGGTCCTTACAAGTATATAGGGCATCATCTTTAGTTGCCTCACAAGAATCCAACCATTCTACAGGACAAGTTTCAACTGTTGTTTGACATTGTTCTTCACAAGCTGTTGGACAAGTATTTTGAGTAGTAGTTTCACAAGTATTTTGGCATTGAGTTTCACAAGTCATCTGACAATAAGTATCACAGTAACCAGGACAGCTTGTATCTACAATTGCTTGGTCACAAGTTATATCACATAATTGTTCAAGAGTGACATTACACCCAGTATTTCCATTTCCATCATCACCCATTGTCTGACATAATTTTTCTTCAATTTCATCTATTTTTTCTTGACCACCTGGAGTAGATGGGATAAGTTCTGGCTTATCTTTTAGCCACTTATATTGTTTTTCAACATTATCACCTACTTTAGATAGGCCTTCTTTCAATTCTTTCAATAAGTCAATATAACCTTGAAGTACTTTTTGGTTATCATCAAACTTTTGTTGGTATTCATCTAATATAGAACGAGAACTTCTATCCAAAGCGGATTTAGACAATGAGTTTTCTATAAGTGAAGCCTCTGATTGATTTGAGGCTCTTTTTTTCATTTTACCTTTTATAAAAATCATTATATCATCTCCAATGCTTCTTGCTGAATATCTGAAAACTTTTGTGTCTTAGTAGTATCAGCCATATATGCAGTATATATAATTTGATATATATTATTTGCTATCAAAGTATAATTTGTTAGTAAAGCTGATACACCATCAAGAAGCCCATTTATTTGAGTTATCAAATTCTTTTGTGTTTGAACTTGAGAAATAGCAAGTTCTGTCAAAGCATTTTCTCTATGAACAATAGATTGCAGACCTAAATTACGAGTTTCATTTTTTCTATTATCTTTGCCACCATCTGGTTCGTGTAAAACTACCTGTACTCCAGCCATTTGATAAATCCTTTTATTTATTAGATTTGAGGCTCTTTTATCACCTTACCTTTATCAAGTGGAGGTAAAGGTTTTTTACAGCTACAAGTATGCTGTTGAGTATTTTGTACTGAATTTTGAGGCACTACTAAATTACTATTTGGAGAGTGGATAAAATTATTCAATAACTGATTAGCAATCATATTATGCTCATCTTGTTTTCCTTTATTATAACCTTCAGTGAATATTCTATTTTTATTCTTTTCTACTGCTAAATCATTACTTCTTTTCAATACTTCATCTAATAATTTTACTTGTTCCAACATAGCGACCCATCTATATCTAAACTCACAATCTGGGTTTACTTCTTCTGAACCGCAACCCATACATTCTGACTGTAAATAATACTTACAGATAGAACAATGTTCTGGTTCAATAAACCCACCTGGGTTTTTAGTAGTGTGTTCACTATCAATAAGATTACATTCACAATAACCACCAATTGTATCAACTACCCAGTTTTCAATAATTCCAAAACTATTTGGTTTCTGCCAATATTTAGGGTCTCCTAATTTATGAATAGTTCTTTGGAATCTTCTACAAGCACCATTACTATCATCGTGAGACTTCATTAGCTGCCATCTATTTACCTGACCATCAATATAACCAGTATATGGCATCCATTTAGGGTCTTTTCTAACATTTGGGTCTCTCATAAGAATGGCTAATCTAAGCCAGTCATTCAAATAGCTATCCAATTCGTGTGCCAATAAATGGTCTAATTCCATATTTCCAGTATTAGCATTTTTCCAATTATGATGATTGATATTTCCAAAAGGAACACCTTTCAATTCTTCCCATTGTCTTTTATCAGAACCAAAAATACCATTTACATTCTTTTGTTTCAAATCATAAATACCATCATAAGTTCTGTTCAATTTTACGTGCAAACCTTTGTATATTTCTGGTCTCAAATGTAATGACTCAAAATAATCGTCCCAATACTTTTTATTAGCGAATACATCATAATTATAAAAGTTCATACAATCATTTACTAAATTGAGAATACCACATTTGAATAAATCTGCTATATTCTCTGCAGTTCTTTCATCAAATAATGGGTCCAATTCTTTTGTTCGCATCCACTGTCCACATCCATCGTGAGAAAGCTGCATTGTAATATTTTGTTCTTTATAATAATCACAAATATCTTTTCTAACTAATGGAAGTCCACCAGTAGAAGAAGATAATTTCAATTTCATTCCGTGTTTTTTCTCAAAGAAATCTCGGAGAAAATCTACTGTTTCTTGAGTGGCTAAATGACAAGTAACTGGGTCAGCTCCCCATAAATCAATAGAAACTTGAGCTTGAATACCTTCTTTTTCTTGTATTGCCTTTGCTCTCAAAAATCTATCATTATGCATAAAAGTATCTTCAAGCTTTATAAAATCTGCTTTGAACTCACTATAAGTTTTTTCATCAACTTGTCTTATAGATTCTTCAAGATTAGCGTGGTTTACACCTTGTGCATAATTCAAAGTAGTAGCAGCTGAACAGTATACACAATTGTGAGAACAACTTTCAACTCCACACATATTCACACTATAATTTACAAAATTGGTTTTTTGGCCTTTTATATTTTTACCAAACATTTCTTGACACTGATGAATACATACATTATCACATTCCATATTATCTAATTGCTCCATTTTCTTTTTTATAATTTACTTCGTTAGATTTTATTTCTATACGAGTACCGTCCTTACAAAATATTATAATAACATTATCTTCTGTAAATGTCTGAAGTTTTTTTATCAATTCTTCATTCAAATCTTCAAATAATAATATTGCTCCCTGTTTTCTATAAGAATCAATTGTTTTCAATAAATCCTTATTCTGTTTCTGTAATTTAGTTGATAATTTATTTTCTGTATTCAAAGCTACATAAGCAGCTTCCATTTCCTTTATCAACTCTCTAAGTTTTTTGAACATATTATATAACTCCTATTGAAACACCAAGCCCATTATTTTCTTCATTTGAAATTGGTAATTTACCTTCATTTTCAAACTTATTTACTGGCTTTGCTTCTTTGTTTGTTTCTGTTATATTTAGTATTTCATAAGCAAATTGTCTTGAAACGTATAATAAAGCCATCAAAGCATTTGGGTGCATTGTATCATCATCTATTTCGTGTAATATTTCATCAGTTTCATCATCTCTTTTCCAAAGAGTATTTTCTGCTTCAATGTACAAAATACCATCTGGTTTATTTGGAATAAGTATTTTATCTGTTCTCATAAACTCAGCCAGTTGTTCTATAGCAACATCTTTATCATATTTATAAGCACAGAAAACATTTGGTATTTTATAAGTTGCCTGAAGTTCATAAGCACCTTCTTTTACGTTTGTATCAGTTATTGTCCAAGGGTCTTGCTTCAATGGCATCTTTTTCAAATTATCATATTGTCTTTTTACTTCTTCACATAATACAGAAATAGGCTGATGTTTTTCACTCCATTGTTCTACAA
>Ga0247609_10002440_pt1 | contig 19745 bp, 14 predicted proteins | sample 172DNAGHGlowgp2_FD_193487 | JGI IMG/M metagenome (GOLD analysis project Ga0247609, IMG submission 193487) | Sheep rumen microbial communities from Palmerston North, Manawatu-Wanganui, New Zealand - 1728 DNA GHGlow gp2 | ecosystem: Host-associated > Mammals > Digestive system > Stomach > Rumen ...
CGAGCGCACGGGGTCGCACCCCGGACTGCTGATGACGGCATCGGCGACAGGCTCGTTTGTCGACGACAGCACCTGACCGCTGAGTTTCTGCGCATAGGTGCTCAAGGTCACCGCCATCGGCAGCCCCAAGCACAACATGATTCTCTTGATATTATTGCTCATCATATATTTGTTTACTTTCAACTTTCAACTATCAACTATCAACCTTCGCTTAATAGTTGTTCTCCGTCGGGCGCAGGCACCAGTGGTTCAGCGTGACGTTGGTCTTACCTGCCCAGTTATAGCAGTCGATACGGAACACCAGCTGCACGGCAGAGCCGTCGCCGTTGACATCGGGAACTATCAGCTCGTCGATGGTACGGCCGCCGTCGGTGTCGTAGTTGCCGGCCTTAGGGTCGCCGCCCATATCCTGAACGTACTTGGAGTCGTAGCCCTCGGGATAACGGTTAGGCAGCGTGGTACCACGGTCGTAATGATAGGCTGTCGACGAACCCCACGTGATGACATCCGACTTGGCTATCTGTTGCCCGTTGGCAAAGATGGTGAAGATAACGTCGAGGTTCTGGTTCTGTACCGAGCCCGTAGCCAGACGGTAGGCCCCTGGTGGTATGAGGTACGGACGGACGGTGCCGTCGGCGGCTAGTCTGACGGGCGTGAAGTCGAGCTGGAAGCCCTCGTCATCCTTCAGGTCTCTGGGTTCCTTGTCGAAACGTAACACGCGGTTCTCGTGCAGTGGCCATACGCCGGCCCACGGTGTCCACGCCGTCACCTTGGTATCGCACGACTCAAACTTCAGGTTCACTGCCTTGAAGTACTGCTCTTTCTGGTCGGCGGTGCAGTTCTCATAGAGGCGGAACTCATCCTTCAGACGGTAAATGAGCACGTTCGTCGGGATGTGCAGCTTTGAAACGTTATAGGCCACACCGTTCGACAGGTCGATGGGATTCTGAATGTCCACCTGCTGAACGTTGGTACGCCACTGAGTGTTGTAGATACTCTTCAGATCCTGCACATCGGCAGTCTGTATCTCGGCTGGGGAGTAGCGCTTGTTGAAGAAAGCAGTCTTCAGTATCCAGTCCTTTATGATGCTGTCGGGGCGCTCCAGCTCCCACGACTCCAGACGGCGGTGCGCATCGTCGAGGGCGGCGTTGATGACATCGTTCGAGAACAGCAGCATCGTAGCTGTCAGCGACTCCGAGTTCATGTCGAAATTGACATTGTCGAAGAACGTGTTGGTATATATAAACACCGAGTCGTAGACGGTGTTGCCCTGTTCGTTGATGCCGACGGCCTTCGAGTTGGCGCGATCGAACTCCTTGCCGCCTGAAGCCTGCACCATGTCACGGAAGATGCTGTAGTCGTCGGGCAGTGCGTCAATGTAGTCCTTCAGCGATGTCGGTGTGACAATCATGTCAGAGATGACATAGATGTATCCGGTCGTTGTCTTGACAACCTCCTGCACGGCACCGTTGTTGAAAAGCACATGGTCGACGATGTTACCCTCCAAGCCCAGCGAGTCGATGGAGACGTTGACATACTTGCCGTGCCACATCATCAGGCGTGTGCCGTCCTCGAGGTTGGCGGGCGAGATGCTGATGTCGCTGACGTGCGAACGGGTGATATAGTCGAGGACATCGGCCTCGGGACGACTATAGTTGTCATTGGTGACGACGAGCATCGTCGACAACTGTCCTTTCTCGTCGAGCTCCTTGTAGATGCCCTCCTCGGTGAAGAGTTGGTTCATCTGCGACAGGTCGCTGCGGCTCTGCAGATACTGCTCCGAGGTCATATCGACAATCTTCAGTTCTTCGTTGCTGATGACTGAGTCGGCCATCTTGTAGTGGTCGTCGTCCTTCAGCTCGGAACAGCTCGCTACAAAAAGTGCGGAGAGTGGAATGAGGAGTGACAATGCTCCATGCTTCACGATGTTCTTGTATGCGTTGGTAATCATAATCTTCAATGATCAATGTTCAATAATCAATGCTCAATGGGAATAAACTTGATGCAGTCGAACTGCAGACTGAAACCCTTATTGGTGCTGGCAGCAGGGTCGAGGATGGTAAAGCTGAACTTGTGCGGCGAGGTCTCCTGGAACTCCACCTCAGCGAAGAGCGTTGTACTGTAGACACCCTGCTGGATGCCGGGCACCGTGGTGTAGGGAGCCTTGAAGGCGGTCTGAGCGTCGTTGTCGTCGAACTGCAGCTTCAGCAGTCCGCCGTTGCCGTCGCTCTGTGTGCGCATGAAGCTCTGTGAGCTGGTGTAAACGAAGTCAACCTCAACACGGTACTTGCCGCGCACAAGAGTTGGTGTCTGCATCGAGGCCATACCCATGTAACCGAGGTTGAAGACGATACGGTCGTTGTTGTTTGCTGTGAACTTATTGGTACAGGTGACATAGTCGATGTCGCTGTAGCTGGTGTTCTTCGACCCTGCCTCGCCAGGCTCATACTCAAAGCAGGCCGCATTGGCCACGCGGAAACGCTGCTCCGACGACGTAGGTTCGGCAGGCTGGTAGTACTCCTGGTCGACGAGGTTCTTTATCTCCGTGTAGTCAGCGAGATCCCACAGCACTGCTGTCTGCCTTGGCTCCCAGACGGGCAGCCAGCCGTCGAGTTCGTGCAGGTATCCGTTCTTGCAGAGCACGTTAGAAGCGGAAGGAATGAACCGTGCCGACTGGTCGCTGGCATTCAGTGTGTACTGCAGTGCCTCGTCGGTAGCCAGGCTGTCGTAGGTGACGGTGAAGACCTGGTTCTGTGCCGAGGAGCTCCAGATGCGAGTAACCTCGGAACCGTTCATGGCCCCCAGTTCACCGGTCTTGTACTGGTTCTGCAGGATGTGATAGCCCACGTACTCGCGAAGCAGTGAATCCTCGGAGAGTCCCTGCTGGTCGGCGGCCTTAAGCTTGGCTTTCAGACCGTCGAGCGACGTAATGCCAGCCTTCTGGAAGGTCTGGTCGCTGACGTTCAGCACTGTGAAGTAATAGTGTGTTATGACACGCTGGCGGTCGGCGTTGAGCGTGGTATCGACGATGACGCTGAGTTTCTTGTCCCAGCCCGTAGCCTGTATGGCCTGCTGCATGATGCTTGACTTGTCGCCCTCCACAATACGGTCGTAGACGGTCTCGACAAGCGGAGTCATAGCCGTCGACAGTACATACACCTTACCATTGAAGGCCGACAGTCCCATCTCCGTGACACGGCCCTCGCCGTTGAGCGTTGCCTCACCGGCGTGCAGCGAATCGATCTGTATGCTGATGACATCGTTTGAGAGGTTCGTCACCGTCTTCTTCAGAACGAAGGCATCGGGCAAAATTGAGTCCTTGACGGTGTGGTAAAGAACAAACTGACGCATGTACTCCGGCGTAAAGTCGCTCAGCTGGCTGCCGCCACGACGCTCGTAGAACTGCTGCATGGCCGCGTCAGTAGGTACGAAGGCGGTGAAGCTGACACCGCTCGACGACTGGTTCAAGGCGTCGAACATGCCCGAGTAGCGCAGCGCATTAACATATTCCGTGTAGTCCTCCTGCTCGGTGAGGAATGTCGAGATGGGCGACATGAGCGCGTTGGTATATGTCTGGTCCTTAAAGGGGTCGCTGTTGATGTCGAGCACATCCTTGTCGCAGGCTGCAATAGCACTGCAGCATAGCAGGCCGATTACTAACTTGTTGTATATCTTCATGATTTGTCCTCCTTTCTTTATTTCGTGGATGCGTAATAGGGATTCTGTACAAGCAGCTTGTTATGCTCGATGTCGGCCTGCGGCAGCGGCATGTACCACGCATTCTGGTCCTGAAGCACAGAGACAATCCACTGCTGGTTGGTGGTCTGGTTGCCCTGGATGACCTTCGTGATAAACTGTGTCTTGTACTTGTTGTTGGCGATGCGGCCGAACCACAGCAGGTCGTACCAACGCTTACCCTCAGCCATGAACTCCATCTCCTTCTGGTCGAGGATTTCCTCGAGAAGTGACAGCTCGTCGAGCTCGTCGATGGTGGCATCAAGGTCAGGCAGACCGGCACGGTTACGTATGCGGTTGACAATGTTCACGGCATCCTGCCACGAGCCTTCACCCTTCATGGTCAGCGCCTGTGCTTTCATAAGCATGATTTCTGCCACGCGGTAGATGATGAAGTTGGCATCCTGATGAGTACGCGCACCACCCGTCATGTCCTGCACGTCGGTACCATAGTATTTCCAGATATAGTACTGGTTGGCGGTAGGCCATCCTGCTATCGACGAGCCGTCGGGAACGTAGGTGGCAAGCAGCATGCGACCCATACGGCCGTCGGCTGTCAGTCCGTTGACAGCGCTGTTGTCGAGCAGAGCCTGAGTCTCGTTACGCATCATGTTCACTGCCTCCGTCGTGGGACGCAGCGGCGACGAGGTCGTAAGCGTGAAATTCGACGAGAAGTTGTTGTTCTGCTGGTTAGTAGAGTAGTCCCAGTTCAACTCGAAGATCGACTCGTTGGAGTTGCCCGGGTAGAACATCGTGTACCAGTCGTTAGTATTTGTCATAAATGCCGGACGGAAGTTCTCCGTTGCGTTGAGGATGAGATCACAGTACTCTATGCACTGGTCGTAGTCCTCGCTCCACAGACAGGCATCAGCCATCAGGGCGTAGAGAGCCCACTTAGTGACGCGTCCTTTCGTGGCCCAGTCCTCCTCGTAGGTCGACTTGGCGGCACCGGTGGCGAGAGCGGCCTTCACGTCGGCCTTAATCTGTGCGATAATCTCCTCCTCGCTGGACTTTGGCAGGTCGAACGACGCGTTGTCGTTGACGTAGGCCGAAAGCACCAGAGGTACCTCCTTGAAGTTCTTCACCAGCAGCAGGTAACTGTAAGCACGCATGAAGTAGGCCTCAGCCAGATGCGAGTCGCGAATGGCGTCGTAGTACGTCTTGTCCTCGACGTCCGGGGCATAGAGGATGACGGAGTTGGCCATGCCTATTACCTTATATATATTAGACCAGTCGCACAGTGAATGGCTGGGCGTCATGTTGAAGTCCTGCAGCTTCGAGTCGCTGGTGTTGTTGCTGTAGATGGCACCACCGCGCAGCTCGCCCCACTTGATGTACGTGGGCACACACTGGCGCATGTAATAGTAGCCTGAGGCGATAACGGCCTCCACGTCCTCCTTCGACTTCCAGTAGTCGTCGGTCACCTGCTCGTTGTTGGGCAGGATGTCAAGCCAGTCGTTGCATGACGTCAACGGCATGGTAGCAACCGCGAAGGCGAAGCCGAGCAAGCCGACGTGTATATATTTCTTTATTGTCTTTGTAATCATAATCTTCAATGCTCAATAATCAATGTACTAGAAATCGATGTTTATACCGAAGGCATAGCGTCGGGACACAGGCGTCGTCGAGCTGTCCTTGACGAGCGACGTGGGCGACGGCATCCTGACCTCTGGGTCCTGACCCTTGTAGCCGGTCCAGGTGAAGAGGTCGTAGCCTGTGGCGAAGATATTGAACTTGTTCACGCCGAGGCTCTTCAGCCATTCCTTCGGCAGATTGTAGCTCAGCGAGAGGGTCTTCAGGCGGATGAACGATGCGTCTTCGACGAAGCGGTCAGAGCCCAGGTAGTTGTAGCCCATGCCATAGAGGGCGCGGGGTATGTCGGTCTGGTCGCCTTCAGCACGCCAGCGGTGCAGCACAGCCGTCGACTGGTTGTTCTTGCCGCGCATATTCTCGAGGTTGATACGTGCGCCGTTGATGACCTTCTGCCCGTAGCGGCCATAGAAGAATGTGGTCAGCGTCAGCTGCTTGTAGCGCACCTGGAAGCCGCCGCCACCAAAGAATTTCGGGTTGGCATTGCCCAGGTAGACGATATCGTTCTCGTTAATGACACCGTCGTGGTTGATGTCCTCATAGCGGGCGTCGCCGGGGTACACCTGTTCGGTGCCGTTCTTCATCGTGATGACCTTGCCCTGCCAGTCGTACATCACAGCACCGTCGGCATTGCGGGCGTAGGTCTCCTCGACGTTCTGGTAGACACCCTGATAGCGGTAGCCGTAGAAGGCACCGACAGGTGCGTTCTCTACGATGCGCAGGGCGTAGTTGCCGTTGCCGAAGGAGTAGTTGTCCATGACCCATGTCGAGGGCAGCTCCTTCACCTTGTTGACGTTACGGCTGACGTTGGCGTTGACCGAGACGGTCCAGCCCTTGTCGCGGTAGACCTCGAGGTCGAAGCGGGCCTCGATACCCTTGTTCGACATCTTACCGCTGTTGATGTACTTCACCGACGAGTAACCCGTGGTGACGGGCAGCTTGGTGTCCTTCAGCAGCATGTCGCTGGTCTCCTTGTCATAATAGTCGAGAGTGAAGTTCAGACGGTTGAACAGACGCAGGTCGATACCGAAGTCCATTTCACGCGTCGTTTCCCACTTCAGGTTGTCAAGCTGCATGCGGTCGGGGACGATGGCGGCCATGTTCATATACTGGCCAAGGCTCTTGTAGGCACCCAGATAGATGCTCGCTCCGGAGGGTGACGTGCCGCTCCAGCCGTAGCCGAGACGCAGCTTGGCGGTATTGAGCCATTCCTTGACGCTCTCGCTCCAGAAATGCTCCTGCTCGGCGTTCCATGCCAGACCGAAGGCGGGGAAGGTGCCCCAGCGCTTGTCTTTACCCATGGTGGAGTTTCCCTCGCGGTTCAGTGTGGCACGCAGCACGTAGCGGTTGTCGTACGAGTAGACGGCCTGACCTATGAAGCTGATGGAGCGGCGCTCGCTGTTGCCAGAGCCCGACGAGGCGACGACGCTGCCCACGACGGGGTCGGAGAGGTTGGCCGAGGCGTTGCCGTAAGTAACGCTCGAGTAGCTGAAGCTCTGGCTGTCGCTGGTCTTCACCAGGGCGGTGCCGATGACCTTGTGCTTCTCGGCGAAGGTGTTGTTGTAAATCAACTTGTTCTCCGACTGTAGCGAGAAGGCGTCGCTTGTGGCATCGGTGCTCTGGTTGGCAAACGTGCTGGTCCACAGCACGCCGGTAGCCTCCTGTGGCAGGAACTTCTTGTTCTTCGTTGTCGACATATTCATCGACACCCAGCCCTGGTACTGCAGGTTGAAGGGGAAGTCGTACTCCAAGGTGATGGTCATCTTCTCCTGGCGCTGTGTGGTCTTGCTGTAGCCTTCGTTGACCAGCGCCACAGGGTTGTAGTTGTCCTTATAGGCACCCTGGAAGTCCTCCTCAGGGGTGAAGTAGACACCAGTCGACTGCTTTGTCACGTCGTCGATGTAGTAGGGACTCAGGTTCGGCATCTTGTTCATGGCCATCGAGCGGGCGTTGTCCAGCACGTTGGCATCCTTGTTGGTGTTCGAGAAAGAAAAATCGGTTCGCACGCGCAAGGCGTCGCTGAAGTTGTAGGTAATCTTCATGCCGGCCGACAGGCGCTGCACACCCGTGCCGCGCGTCGTTCCCTGCTCGTCGTAGTAGCCGAGGTTCAGCTTGTATACAGCCTTCTCACCACCGCCGGTCATCGAGAAGTTGTTATCGGTGATGATGGCGTTGCGCTTGACGGCCTCGAGCCAGTCGGTATCGACGTTATACTCGTCGTAGTAGCGATATGTCGGGTCGTAGTTCAGTTCGGCATTGTTGAACAGCATGTTCATCTCGTTGGCAGCGCTGCCCACACCCTTGGCGTTGGCAGCATTCCAGATGGCGTCCTGCATCATGGCAACATACTGCGAGCCGTTCAGCAGGGGTATGCTCTCGGGCTCCTGCTTGACGGTGAACTTCGACGAGAACGAGAACTTCGTCTTACCCATGGAGCCGCGCTTGGTGTTGATGAGCAGCACACCGTTAGCACCCTTCGTACCATAGATAGCAGTGGCAGAGGCATCCTTCAGCACCTCGATGCTCTCGATGTTTGCCGGAGCGATGTTCAGCAGGGCGCCGAAGTCCTCCTCGTTGGCGGTAGCAAAATTAAAGTCCTCGCTGATGTCCACATCCTGAGGCACGCCGTCGATGACGATGAGCGGCTCGTTCGACGCCGACAGCGAGCTGGTACCGCGGATGCGGATGCTGCTGCGCGCACCGGGGTCGCCGCCGAGGTTGATGTCCAGGCCGGCAATCTGACCCTGAAGGGCCTCCTCGACAGAGGTGACAGGAGAGGTCTCAACAATCTCCGACATCTCCAGGCGCTGGACGGACGAGGTCTGCTCCATGCGCGAGATGCCCATGCCGTCGCGGCCGCCCTTCTGTCCGGTGACCGTCACCTCCTTGACGGTGGTGGCGCTCTCCAGCGAGAAGTTCTGGGTAGCCTGTCCGGTATAGTTCACGGTGACGGTCTTCATACCGATATACGAGACGCGCACCTTCAGGTTCTTCGTATCGGCGGGTACCTGCAGGCTGTAGTTTCCGTCGAAGTCGGTGACGGCACCCTTGACGTAACGGCCCTGGCTGTTAACCAGCACGACGTTGGCGCCCATTATGGGTTCCTTCGCGCCGCCGAACGTCTCAGTGACCTTACCCGTAATCACTTTATTCTGAGCCATCATGCTCACCGAGCATAACAGCATCACGATGATGGTATATATCTTTTGCTTCATGGCGCTCAGTGTTTATTCAAGGATTCCGTCAATAAACTGCAGACAGCCGTCACCGAAGGCAAAAGGCAGTCCAAAATACTTCTGGCTGACGCTCACGGCAGTGTCACCGGCGAGACAGACAGTGATACCACCGGCGTTGCTGGTGACTTGCAGGTCGCCGCCACCCATAGTAAGGAACTGTCCGCTGAACGAGCTTCCGGGATAGGGGTAGCTGGTGAACGTATTCATCATCGACGAGACGAAGTAGTTACGCAGATAGTTGGCAAGCTCCGTCTTCTGAGTATTTGTAGGCGTGCCGCTCATGGTGCCGTCGGCCTCGATTGTCAGACGGTCGGCACCGGGAATCTTCGCCAGGTTCTCCTTGATGGCATCGTTGGTAGGAACGAAGGCAACGAGACGGTTGCCCAGGCTTGCCAGCGACGGCATGACGGCGTTCTTTGTATCCGCCAGACCAGCCTTCTGCAGCAGCTGGGAGAAGAGGTAGTACTCGTAGTTCTTATCGTTACCCAAGGCTAACAAACGCTCCATGCCGTCGCCCGAAGCCTGTACGAAGAGGGCGTCGGCATCGTAAGCATAGGCACGGCCGTTGGCCCAGGACTGTCCGTTATTCGTTATCTCATGGAAAGCGACGAACGGCGTACCGGCGTAGGCAGGGTTCAGCTGCTCGTTGAAACGCGCGTTGGTGGTTATCTGCCCGTCGTGGACGAACCAGTAGTTGAAGGCGATGTTAGTCTCTACGACCAGCGTACCACTCTGGCTCAATGCCGAGACGTTAGGTGCCGTGTGCATATTGACGATGTCACGTGCCTGACCCTGTCCCATCGTGGCGTAGTTGGCGTCGACATCGCTGTAGACCTCTAACTGGCGGCCTGCCGACGTGGTATTCAGACGCATCGCTGGCTCGTTCTGGTTGTACTGTTTGTTGCTGGGAATCAGCGTCACAAACTGAGACTTGTCAGAGGCCAGCGACAGTACCAGGTCGCTGCGGTCGAGGGTATAGAGATAACACTGGTAGGTGGTGTCCTTGAAGGCGGGACCGACAACGGCCGAGAAGATTGCCGGTGCTTCCATGTCGTTCATGCCGTAGACTACACCGTTCTCACAGAACAGACGGTCGTCCACGTCGTCGGGGTTGATATTAATGGGCGTACCGAATACTGTCTCGACACTACCATTACGTATCTCCTCGGGGAACACCGGCTCGTTGGACGGGGCAAACGACTGCATGATAAAGTACTTCAGCACCAAGGGGTCGAGGTCGGACAGCGACTTATAGCCACCATCTGCAGTCCAATAGTTAGTGAAGAACCTGTCAATGGCCTGGTTCGACGGGGCGAAGATGCTGTAGCCAAGGCGCTCCAGTGTTGACATGGCCAGATAGCTGGTGGCAGGCCACTCCATAGCGATGTTCGGCAACACGCCGTGGGTCACCGTGTAGACCACCTTGCCCACCTTCTCGCTGGTCTCGGTGGCAGCCTCGGTCAGTTCTGCATACTGGTCGTAAAGTTCAATGTATTTGCTATAGTTCGGGTTCTGCTTCAGTGTCTTGTATATGGTCTCCAGGGGTTTTACCACCTGATTGACGTGATACAGGTAACCGTTGTCGGTGATGACGGCAGACTGGTCGGTGACACTGGCGTTAGACACCTGGAAGCCGTCGCCGCTGACGCTCCACTGGCTGTTGGGATAGAAATATTCATAATTAGCCTTGGCGTCAATGCCCTTAGTAGAGAATAACCTATTAGAGAGCACCGGCAGGAAGCGCTCGTAATGGTAGACGGTGACGGTAGTGTCTACGCTGTAGAGCCGCCCACGAATCTGCTCCATCTCGTCCTGACTGTGAGTGCGGTGTTTGTACCACAGTCCGGCGTTCAGTTCTTTTTGCTCAGTGGTGGCACCGTCGCCCTCGTTAGGACGGAAGTTGACCAGTTTATCCCAGTCGTAGGCGTAGTACATCAGATGGAAACCGATGGTCTTTTTCAACTGCGCCGGCTGGGCACTGTTCATCTCCTCGACACTCGAGAAGCCGCTCTCCTGAAGGAAACTGCGGAAGGCATCGTCGTTGGGAGCCATCACAGTGAGGATACTCTTACCGTCGACGATGTCGCGATAGCCCGTCAGTTCGATAGCTTTGAGAAAGAGACTATGGTTACCCTCTTTCTGCAGCACCTCGTAGGCGTTACCTTTGAGCCATGAGGGCACCTTGTAATGGTCGCTGTCCCCTACGCTCTCCTGACAGGATACGACAAATACGGCCGCCATGAGAAAGCAGCACGCGCCAAAAATTGTTCTGAATTTTGTCATTCCTATGATGTTTATAGATTTTTTTAGTAGTTTTGCGTTGCAAAGTTAATAAAATTTGCTAATTCTTATTACTAACCGGGCAAACGTTATGAAAGATTAACAGTTTGTTTGTCAATACTCTCGACGAAAAAAACCGCCGGAAATTTGGTGTTACAATTTTTTTCATTAACTTTGCACCCGAAAACGATGAACTACTACTTTTGGCAAATGATAAAAAAAACCTTAGTCATATTGCTCTTTATGCTGACACTTGGCACTGCCAATTCTTCTGCGACAACGGAGCAGCAGCTTGCCAAGCAGCTTACGGAAGCACGACAGGAAGCAGCTGACAACAAACAGCTGGCCAATAACCTCAAGATAGCACTCATAGCACTGACTGGGGTCTACATCTTCGTCTATATCATGGGGCGCCGCAGACTGACACGAATGATATGGGTGCGCAACCGTGCTATACGCATAGCACTGAAGAAAGCTGAGGAATCCGACCACATGAAGTCGGAGTTCATACGCGAGATGAGCCATCAGGTGCGTACGCCGCTGAACACCATCAGCGGTTTCTCTCAGTTGCTCTGCAACGAGGAGTTCCAGCTGAACAATGAGGAACGCAACGAGATAAAGGAACGCATAGAAGAAAACGTGGAGCAGATTACCGCAATGATAAATCAGCTCCACGATATGGCCACCAAAGAGGGGGAAGAAAAAGTTTAGTGCCGGCGGTTGGCACGCTGTTCGCGGTATTTCGCCTTCTGGCGTGCTGAACCACTGCCGTGGGCTCCCGTGATGTATTTTTTCTTCTTCGCCTTCGTCTTTACCTTACCAGCATTGGGGTCACGACGCTCTCCCCCACGGCCAAATGATATGCCGTTCTCCAATATTTGCTGGAAATCATCTTCTTTACTCATAGCGCAGTATCACTTTTCTTCCTCGTTCCTCACTCCTCATTCCTCGCTCCTCGAAATTAATGGTGGAACAGGCGTACACCTGTGAATGTCATGGCAATACCGTACTTGTCGCAAGTCATGATGACATGGTCGTCGCGTACAGAGCCGCCGGCCTGTGCTATGAACTCGACACCGCTCTTGTGGGCACGCTCAATATTGTCGCCGAACGGGAAGAAAGCATCGCTGCCCAGAGCAACCTTTGTGTTACGCGCTATCCACTCTTTCTTCTCTGCCAACGTCAGCACCTCGGGCTGGCTGGTGAAAAACTGCTGCCAGGCACCGTCACGAAGTACATCATCATGCTCGTCCTCAGAGATATACACATCAATGGTGTTATCGCGGTCGGCACGGCGAATACCCTCCTTGAAAGGCAGTCCCATCACCTTCGGGTGCTGGCGCAGCCACCAGATGTCAGCCTTCTGCCCGGCGAGACGTGTGCAGTGAATACGACTCTGCTGTCCGGCACCGATGCCAATGGCCTGACCATCCTTGACATAGCAGACGGAGTTCGACTGGGTGTACTTCAGCGTGATGAGGGCGATGATGAGGTCGCGCCGTGCCTCATCGGTGAAGGTCTTGTTCAGCGTGGGGATGTTCTCGAACAGTGCGGGGTCATCCAGCCGTATCTCGTTGCGGCCCTGTTCAAAGGTAACGCCGAAGCACTGCTTCGTCTCCACGGGTGCAGGACGGTAAGATGGGTCTATCTTGATAACGTTGTACGAGCCCTTACGTTTCTCCTTGAGTATCTCGACAGCCTCTGGAGTGTAGCCGGGAGCAATGACTCCGTCGCTGACTTCACGCTTAAGCAGCGTGGCGGTCACAGCATCACAGGTATCGCTGAGCGCAACGAAGTCGCCATACGACGACATACGGTCGGCACCACGGGCACGGGCGTAGGCCTGAGCGACGGGGCTATCGTCAAGACCCTCGACATCATCGACGAAATAAATCTTCTTAAGAGTATCCGTCAAAGGTAATCCCACTGCGGCACCTGCCGGTGAGACATGCTTGAACGAGGCGGCGGCAGGCAGTCCAGTAGCCTCTTTCAGCTCTTTCACCAACTGCCAGGCATTCAGGGCATCGAGGAAGTTGATGTAGCCCGGACGGCCGTTAATCACTTCGAGAGGTAGCTCGCTACCGTCCTGCATGAAGATGCGTGACGGTTTCTGGTTCGGATTACATCCGTACTTGAGTGCTAATTCTTTCATCTTATAATAATGTTTTCGGTTTTGTATGCAAACTGTCAGGCATCCTCGAGGTCTGACTCATCGATGTCAATAAACTCGATATTGTCATCATCGACGTCGTCAATGTCTACGTACTCGATGTCCTCGTCCTCACCCTCTGCAGCCATCTCTGCTGCAAAGCGGCTCATATCCTTGTCGCGGTGGGCGATATTCTCTGTGGTAGTAATAGCGGCCAACTTGTTGCTTTCAGAGTTCATCTCCTGCCAGAGCACATCTTTCAGCTCGTCGAGGCCATAGCCGCTGACGGCAGAGATAAAGACTACAGGCAAGTCGGAAGGCAGGTCGGCACGCAACAACTCTATCAACTCATCGTCAAGCAGGTCGCACTTCGTCACAGCCAGCACGCGGTGCTTGTCCAACAATTCAGGATTAAACTGACGCAGCTCGTTGAGCAGCACCTCGTACTCATGACGTATGTCGTCGGAGTCGCCTGGAACCATGAAGAGTAACAACGAGTTGCGTTCTATATGGCGGAGGAATCGCAACCCAAGGCCGCGCCCTTCAGCGGCACCCTCGATGATTCCGGGAATATCAGCCATGACGAACGACTTCCCGTCACGGTACCCCACGATGCCGAGCGACGGTTCCATCGTGGTAAACGGGTAGTTGGCAATCTTCGGTTTGGCATTACTTAGAGCTGACACCAAAGTCGACTTACCGGCATTGGGGAAGCCCACAAGACCGACATCGGCCAGGAGTTTCAGTTCCATGATGACGGTCATCTCCTGCATGGGCTCGCCGGGCTGAGCATAGCGCGGTGCCTGATTGGTCGCCGAACGGAATTGGAAGTTACCCAGTCCCCCGCGTCCTCCCTTCAGCAGAAGCACTTCCTGACCGTCGTAAGCAACATCGCAGACAAACTTTCCAGTCTCGGCATTGTAAACCACCGTACCCGGTGGCACGTCGATATATACATCCTTACCATCGGTGCCGTGACACTTGTCGCGGCCACCGTTACCGCCATGCTGCGCAAAGATGTGTCGCTCGTACTTCAGATGAAGAAGAGTCCAGTAGTTATGATTGCCACGCAGAATGATGCTCCCGCCCTTGCCGCCATCGCCGCCGTCAGGGCCTCCGTTGGGGTTATACTTCACGTGGCGAAGGTGCATCGACCCTCGCCCACCCTTGCCTGAACGGCACAGAATCTTTACGTAGTCTACGAAATTGCTCTCCATATATTATTCAGGGCTTATAGGGCCTATAAAGCATATAAGACTTAGAGCCCCAATACACCCTTTACAAATTATCCACCACCTCACAGATGTCACCAAAGATACGGTCCAGTTCACCCATACCGTCGATGTGATAGTGGATGCCCTCATTTGCATACCACTCAATGAGCGGCTGTGTCTGGCTGTGATAGACCACAAGACGTTTCTTAATAGTCTCCTCGTTGTCGTCGGCACGGCCGCTCTGCTGTCCGCGCAGCAGGAGACGTTTCATCAGCTCGTCCTCGGGGACATCAAGCTCCAACATGGCAGCGACCCTGTCGCCACGTTCTGAGAGCATCTGTTTCAGGGCCTCGGCCTGTGGTATGGTACGCGGAAAGCCATCGAAGATGACACCCTTATGGCTGCGGCCGAACGAGTCGTAGACCGATGCCAGGATTGACACCATCAGGTCGTCGGGGATTAGCTGTCCCTGGTCAATGTACTGCTGTGCGGTACGTCCCAGGTTCGTACCTTTCCTTATCTCCGCACGCAGCACGTCGCCTGTTGAGATGTGGCTGAGTCCATACTTCCCGATGAGCTTGTCGCTCTGCGTTCCCTTGCCAGAACCGGGAGCGCCGAAAATTACTATATTCTTCATTCTGTTACCAATGTGTATATATCCTTTAATTGACGGCCTTGCTGGTCGTAGTCTAATCCGTATCCGACGATGAAGTCATTGGGAATCTCGAAAGCCACATAGTCCAAGTGTACGTCAGTAAGCAGTTTCTCTGGTTTGAAGAAAAGCGTGCACACCTGCACCGAGGCAGGATTGCGTGTTCCGAGCTGCTCTATCATTCGCCTTATGGTGCGGCCGCTCTCAACGATATCCTCAACGATTACCACGGTGCGGCCTGTCAGGTCTTCGTTAATGCCCAGCACCTCATGCACGTTTCCTGTTGATGTAGTACCCTGATATGAGGCCAGCTTCACGAACGATATCTCGCACGGGATTGTCATCTCACGCATCAAGTCGGCAGCGAAGATAAAAGAGCCGTTGAGCACGGCAATGAACAGCGGGTTCTTGCCGTCAAGATCGTGACTCATCTGTTCTGCGACCTCGCGAATGCGGTGCTTGATTTTTGCCTCCGGCAGTGAGACATCGAACGTTTTGTCTTTGATTTTTACTCTGCTCATGCTACTTTTTGTAAAATTTGCGGCAAAATTACTAAATTTCTGTCAAACTCTGCCACAGATTAGCATATTTTTCGTATTTTTGCCCTCGGAATGAAGATATTTACAAGTATCCAGATACACGAACTGGACAAATACACCATAGAACACGAGCCCGTCAAGTCCATAGACCTGATGGAGCGGGCTGCCAAGGCACTGACAAAAGCCATTGCCGAGAGATGGCAGCCTACAGTACCCGTAATAGTTTTTGCCGGACCGGGGAACAATGGCGGCGACGCACTCGCCGTAGCACGTTTGCTGATGGACTACGGCTACGAGGTACAGGCGTTTCTCTTCAACGTCTCCGGCCATCTCTCCGACGACTGCCGCACCAACAAGCAACGGCTTAGCGACAAGCGCGGCAGCAAGTTCGTCGAGGTCACGCAGGAGTTCGATCCTCCACAGCTGGAGAGAGGAACGCTGGTTATAGACGGACTGTTCGGTTCAGGTTTGAACAAACCACTCTCCGGCGGTTTCGCCTCATTAGTGAAGTACATCAACTCGTCGGATGCCGAGGTAGCCAGCATCGACGTTCCGTCGGGACTGATGACCGAGGACAACACCTATAATGTCCGGGCCAACATCATCCGCGCTAATGTCACACTGACACTACACAGCAAGAAGCTATCGATGATGTTCGCCGAGAACCAGCCATTCATAGGAGAGCTCCAGGTCCTCGACATTCGTCTCAGCAAAGAGGGTGCCGAAAAGATTGAAGCACACTACACCATCGTCGAGGAGAACGATGTTCGGCAGCGTATGCTCAGGCGCAGTGACTTCGCACACAAGGGCACTATGGGCAACGCACTCCTTGTGGCAGGCAGCTACGGCATGGCCGGCGCCGCCATCCTCGCTGCCAGGGCTTGTCTGCGTTCCGGAGCCGGCAAAGCCACCGTCCACACACCAAAGAAGAATGTTGCCGTCCTGCAGACGGCTGTTCCAGAAGCCATCATACAGGTGGACCACGAGGAGACCACCTTCTCCGAGGCTGTCGACACCGAGGACTACCAGTCGTTAGGCATAGGTCCAGGCCTCGGCACCACCGAGCAGACAGCCATCGCCGTCATCTCTCAGCTGCGACGTGCACAGTGTCCTGTGGTGTGCGATGCCGATGCCATCAACATCCTGGCCAACCACCGTGCCTGGATTCAGCAGTTGCCAAAGGATATCATACTCACTCCCCACCCTAAGGAGTTCGACCGTCTGGAAGGTCACTCCGCTGACAGCTTTGAGCGTCTCTCCAAGGCGCGCGACCTGTCACAGCGGCTGCAAGGCTACATCATACTTAAAGGACACCATTCTGCCCTCTGTTGCCCCGACGGCCACATTGTCTTTAACTCCACAGGCAACGCCGGCATGGCTACGGCAGGCAGCGGCGACGTGCTCACCGGTATTCTGACAGCCCTGCTTGCCCGCGGCTACAAGCACCGCGACGCTTGCATCGTAGGCATATACCTCCATGGACTGGCAGGCGACATCGCCGCCCGTGACCTGGGACAGGAGAGCCTCATGGCTACCGACATTATTAACTATCTACCAAAAGCATTCAAACGTCTCACAGATTAAAAATGAAAAAGTTCTTATCAGTCACACCACGCCCCACACTTCGTTTCTCGTTCCCCATACTCATCCTAAGCCTTTGTGCTATTGTCACCACGCAAGCTCAGACCAGCAGCTATATACCAGGAGTAACAACTGAAGGTGCAACATTCTTCCTTCCAAAGACTGCCATACGCATAAGTATACTGGCTGAAAAGAAGACTTACCAACCTGGCGAGTATGCCGCTTACGCACAACGATTCCTGCGGCTTAACAACGTGAGCACAGAACCGGAAGTAACCCATCGCATACTCTCCATCAAGCAGACGGCAGTAGGAGTGGCAGACACGACAAAAGCATACACAGTGAAGTTCAATACCAAGTCGGCGGCAACGAACGTAGCACTGGCCGAGGACGGCACACTGCTCGCCGTCAACGGACTGCCTCAGCAGACGGAGAAACCCAAGCGCTTCAAAGCCGCACCAAAGCAGCCGCAGCCTGACCCACACCGCTTCCAGACTGAGGAAATCCTGGCGGCAGGCAGCTTGGCGAAGATGGCGCAGCTCACGGCACAGGAGATTTACGACCTGCGTGACAACCGTAGCCTCCTCATCAAAGGACAGGCCGACTTCATGCCTACCGACGGTGAACAGATGAAGCTCATGCTCCAGCAGCTGGACCTTCAGGACCGCGCCCTTACCAGCCTCTTCTCTGGTGTCACCGTCTGCGACACCACCGAACACGTCTACATTATCTCTCCGTCACAAAACATCAATGGGATGCTGCTCTTCCGTTTCTCGAAATACCTGGGACTGGTTGATGGCGACGACCTCAGCGGCGTGCCCTACACGCTTACTGTCACTGACTTGAACACCGTTCCGAAGGCTACTGAGTCTGCTGCAAAGAAGAAGAAGACAGAGAACGCACTCTACTACAATGTCCCCGGCAGACTGCGCTCAGTCATAGCACGCGGCTCAGAGGAGATGTCTAACGAGGAGTTCCCCGCAGCTCAGTTCGGCAATGTCGAGCTGCTCAGCGGCGACCTCTTCAACAAGCACTTCGCCACGCGCCTTTGGCTAAACCCCTTAACGGGCACTATCGACAGATTGGACGCCGAGCAGCCAAAATAGCTGCAAACAAAGCGGTGCTGTATGCCATCTGTCAGAACTCCATTTCGCGACCACGATAGAACTGGAGCAACGCATGCTGGTACAGCAGCTCATAGACTGCCTGCACGCGGTCCGACTCCGCACGCAGGTAGTTGTTCTTTGCCTCATTGAACTCGGTGATGTTGGCCTTGCCGTTTTCGTATTTAGCCTGCATCAGCTCGAAGGCATCACGACTGCTCTCAGCGGCTACGATACTGCTTTCGAGCTTCGCTTTGGCTGTTGAGTTGTTCAGACACACTTGCTGTATGTCTTTGTACAACGTCTTCTTTGTATTGTCGAGCTGTATCTGCTGACTCTGCTGCTCTATGCGTGCCGACTGTATGTTGTTGCGTGTCTGGAAGCGGTTAAAGATAGGCACGCTGAGGTTCAGCCCGATATACTGCGAGAAGTTATTCTTCAGCTGAGTACCGAAAGCGTCGGAAGGGAACCCGCTGGTGGTGTAGTAGTTAGTACCTATACCGCCACTGAGGCTGAGTGTCGGCATGTAACCGGCACGGGCGATACTAATGCTGTAATCGGTGGCACGAAGACGCAACTGCTGGGCCAGCACCTCAGGCTTAACGCCCAGGGCCTCAGCATAGACAGTCTCAGCCGAAGGACATTCCTCATTCTTCATCCATGATTCTTCATCTTTCACAGGACTGGCTACGGCAAAATCGTCGGCAGAAGGCAGTTCAAGCAACTGTGTCAGCGTGAGCACTGCGAGACTGAGGTTACTCTCCGCCTGTGTGGCGGTGAGACGGCTCTGCGCCAGTGTCGACTGTTGCTGCGAGAGCTGCACGCCGCTGGCCTTTCCGTTGTCGACCATTGTCTCGAGACGTGCCACCTGCATGGAGTCGATGGTTATCTGCCGCTGTGCCACGGCAGCTATCTCCATGTTATAGAGTATCTGTACGTAGGCCTGAGCTACCTGCATGCGTATGTCGTTCCGGGCTTTCTCGAGGTCCTGTGTCACAGCCTCCAGGTTCAGCTGACTGAGCTTAATCTGGTTGGGAATCTGGAAGCCGGTGAACAGCGGCATACTCGCACCTAAGGAGAACGACGTCGACGATGTATTGGTATTCTGATAGGTATTGTCGGCTGTCAAGCCACGGCCAAAGCTAAAGTTCTGGCCTACGGAGCCGCTGAGGTCCGGCAGCCGCTGGCTGCGTGCCGTCGACAGCTGTACCTCCTGCTGCCGCTGCTGCTGTTCCTGAAGCTTTAAGCTTATGTTATGAGCCACGGCGTAGTCGCAGCACTCGCGGAGTGTCCACTGTCTTGGCTGAGCCATTGGCTGCAACGGCAAGAGTATAGCCAGCAGTACAAGGATGTCTTTTCTCTTCATGGCTTATTCGTCTTTGTTTTCGTCAGCAATAATCTCCGGGCCACGCACCTTGTCGCTGGCGGTGAGTCCCTTCTTGATCTCTATGTTCACACCATCGGAGAGCCCGGTGGTAACCTGAGTCCGCTTGTATGTCTTCTGCTTACCGTCGTCCTTGACAACGTAGACGAAGGTGGAGTCGCCGCTGAACTCTATGGCACTCTCGGGGACGGTGAGGACCTTAGTGGCCGAGGCAAGCACTATCTCGGCATTGGCACTGTAACCACTGCGTACCTTGTTTCCGTCGGACAACCTTACTGCAGC
>Ga0247609_10002441_pt1 | contig 19735 bp, 13 predicted proteins | sample 172DNAGHGlowgp2_FD_193487 | JGI IMG/M metagenome (GOLD analysis project Ga0247609, IMG submission 193487) | Sheep rumen microbial communities from Palmerston North, Manawatu-Wanganui, New Zealand - 1728 DNA GHGlow gp2 | ecosystem: Host-associated > Mammals > Digestive system > Stomach > Rumen ...
ATAGAAAACAACCGTATGATATTTAACAAAAGAGGATGCGGATGCCTGCTGGTAGTGGTTGCAGCGATAATGGCGGCTGTGGCGGCCCTGTTTCTTGTGGTCAGCTACGTGGCCGACGAGGAGGCCGGCGTGAAGAACGAACAGGCTTGGGAGGAGTATAATGCCAACCTTCCTGTCATTGATTCGCTCGAAAAAGCCGGCGTTCCGGACTCGATTATTGCAAAAAAATACCCCAGACCCCACATCCGACAAGGCGGTTTTGCCACACTTTTCGGTGCTGTCGTCGCCTTCGGCATCACACTCGTAGCCCTCATTCCGCTCATTATCGGCCTCATTTTAATGCGAGCATCAGGAAGCAGAGACCACTGACACCTGGGATGGCAGAGGTCGCTGGAGTCCGGTTAATGATAAAAAATGAGCCCATCATTTGGTGAGCTCGTTTTTTTTGCATACCTTTTCGCTTCGCGAGAAGGCACTTTCGCTCGAAAGAACAAAGATTTAGAGCCCCTTGATAAGGGGCGGCTATAATGCAGGGATAAAAAAAGAGAAAAATCCTTTGGTTCTTTGCTCGCTTATTCGTACCTTTGCACGCAGAAAAAAAAGACCATAGACAATGGAACTAAGGAAATTTACTTTTATCGTGCTGACGGCCGTTGTGGTGATGGCATTTGCCGGATAATGGCGCCGAGCCTAACGACGACCTCACGATGATGTGTCTCCAAGTTAAATAACAAAATATAATATATGGAATATATGTCAAAGGAGGGCTACGACAAGCTCGTGGCCGAACTCAAACAGTTAGAAAACGTCGAGCTTCCACGTGTGCGAGAGGCTATTGCCGAAGCACGGGCACAGGGCGACCTCAGCGAGAATTTCGAATACCATGCTGCCAAGCGCGAGCAAGGCCGTCTGCTGAGTCAGATACGCTTCAAGCAACGGGTACTCGAACATGCCCGCGTACTCGACACACCCCGCGTGGATACCGATACTGTGGGACTGCTCGCAAAGGTTGAAATGACCAATCTCGGCAGTAATGCCCACATGGCTTACACCATAGTAAACCCTCACGAAGCAAATCTCCGTGAGGGTAAGATTTCCATCAAGTCGCCCATTGGTCAGGCACTGTTACACAAGCGCGTAGGCGACGTCGTCGAAGTCCAGGTGCCAGTAGGCATCCAGAAACTCCGTATCGAGAGCATTACTTACTCGTAGTATTCAATCTTGCGGACCTGCTCCATGTCCTGACCCATCATGCTCACGTGGCGGCTGATCCAGTTGCCACGGTCGTCATATTTGTAGTCAGTGTATGGTGTTTCCATCTCCTGTCCGCCCATGTCCATCGACTGCGAGGCAATAACACCCTTCTCGTTGTACTTCATCTTCATGGTCATCTCGCGACCGCCCATGTCGATAGTCTGTGCGGCAACCTTGCCGTTCTCCCACTTGTACTTCACAGTGACTTCCTGACCCATCACCGACATCTTTACCGACTGGAGATAGCCTTCAGCATCATACTTGGCATCGCTCATACCCTCACGCTGCATCTTGCCGTCCTTCGTGAATGTCACTGTCTGGTCCTGGCCCATCATGTTCTGGCTGATGGTTTTCACCGGACCCATAGCCTCGTTGGCTTCTACGTCGTGGAACTTGGTTTGAGCCTGCATTGTCAGTGCGACAGTCAGCAAGGCCAGCATTGTCATTACCTTTTTCATTGTTTTTTGTTTTTGATTAAGTTGTTAATAAATTAAGTCATATCGACTCTTAGACGCATTCCGCATCAAAAGGTTTAAACCTTTTATGGAAAATTGTTCAGAAGTTACCATATTGTTGCGTATACCATTTCAAGGTGTTGCGTAAAAAACCGTGGAATTTCTTGGGAAATTGACAATATTATCCTATCTTTGCACAGACAGAATGAAATAATAACTGAGAGTACAAAGAACATATAATTGACATGTTATGAAAGTAGGTATTATCGGAGCAGGATGGATTGCCGAGAAGGCGGCTATCACACTCAACGGAATGACCGACTGCGAGGCCTATGCCATTGGTTCGCGGTCAATAGAGAAAGCCCGGGCCTTTGCCCAAAAGTGGAACATTGCGAAGGCTTACGGCTCGTACACAGAAATGATTGCTGATCCCGACGTTGACCTCATCTATATCGCCACGCCGCACTCGCACCACTATGAAGTGACAAAGATGGCAATAGAAGCAGGAAAACCCTGTCTCGTGGAGAAAGCCTTCATGGCCAACGCGCGACAGACCAAGGAAATACTCGACCTCGCTCACGAGCGCCGCATCTTCCTCGCTGAGGCCATCTGGACGCGCTACCAGCCCGTCGTGGGTATCGTCCGCAAACTAATTGCTGACGGACGCATCGGTACTCCCCATCTCATCACCGCCACCCTTGGCTACTCAATGGGTAATAAGGAGCGTATCATGCGACCCGACCTCTGCGGCGGTGCCCTACTCGACCTCGGCGTCTACGCGCTCAACTTTGTGCGGATGTTTACTGATAGCGACATCAGTATGCTTGACGGTTTTGCCGTCAAGTCCGACACTGGCATGGACCTCACCAACGCCATCACCATCATTCTCGCAAATGGCATCCTCGCCAATGTGCAGTCGTCGGCACAATGCGTAGGTGATAACATCGGTGTCATTGCCGGAACTGATGGCAACATCATCATCGACAACATCAACAATCCGCAGGCAATAACCGTCAATGGTCCCGACCGCACCTACATAGAGACCATCCGCGTACCCCAGCAAATCACGGGTTACGAATACCAGTTCCAGGCTTGTCGGCAGGCACTCCTTGACGGGCTGGCAGAGCCCCACGAAATGCCCCATGCCGAGACGCTCTACATCATGCAACTCATGGACGAACTCCGTCGCAAATGGGATGTACGCTATCCCATGGACGAAGAGTGAATTACTGCCTCAAAAACGGCCTGCTGTGCGGCCGACAGCAGGGAAGTTGTCAAGCCGCACAGCAGGAATCAGAGTAACGGTTAGCGGGGAACGGGTTTCCTTTAATGCTATCCGCCGAAGTTGTCGTACATGATAGACTCGGGCTCTACGCCAAGACTGTCGAGCATGGAGACGACAGCAGCAGACATCGGGCCAGGGCCGCACATGTAGTATTCGACATCCTCTGGAGCCTCGTGGTCCTTCAGATAGGTGTTTAGCATGACCTGATGGACGAAGCCCGGGGTGTACTTCACGCCAGCTGCATCGGCAGCAGGGTCTGGACGGTCGAGAGCCAGATGGAAGTGGAAGTTGGGGTACTCCTTCTCCAGTCCGAGGAAGTCCTCCAGATAGAACACCTCGTTCAGCGCACGCGCACCATAGAAGTAGTGCATCTCGCGATCGGTGGTGTGCAGCGTCTTTGTCATGTGCATAATCTGAGCACGCAGCGGAGCCATACCGGCACCACCACCAACCCAAATCATCTCCTTCTTCGAGTCGAAGTGTGGGTGGAAATCGCCAAAAGGACCGCTCATAATCACCTTGTCGCCAGGTTTCAGCGAGAAGATATAAGATGAGGCGATACCTGGGTTGACATCCATGAATCCGCTCTTGTCGGCCTTGAACGGCGGCGTAGCGATACGAACGGTCAGCATGAACACATCACCCTCGGCAGGATAGTTGGCCATGGAGTAGGCACGGATGGTGTCCTCGGGGTTCTTACACTTCAGTGGGAACAGTCCGAACTTCTCCCAGCTGGGCAGATACTCGTCGCCAATCAGGCTCTTGTCGATGTCCTTATCGTAGTCGATGCAATCGAACTTAGGAATCTTAATCTGGGCATACGATCCAGGCAGGAAGTCCATGTGCTCACCAGCAGGCAGCTGCACCTTGAACTCCTTGATGAAGGTTGCCACGTTCTTATTACTGATAACGGTACACTCGTACTCCTTAACACCCAGGATAGACTCGTCGACATGAATCTTCATGTCGCCCTTCACCTTGCACTGGCAACCCAAACGCCAATGTTCCTTGATCTGCTTACGGGTGAAGTGGGGCTTCTCAGAGTCGAGGATTTCTCCCCCACCCTCGAGCACCTGCACCTTACACTGTCCGCAGCTGGCCTTACCGCCACAGGCTGAGGGCAGGAAAATGCCGTTCTGGTTGAGGGTAGCCATCAGGTTGTTGCCCTGAGGAACAGAAATGGTACGATCACCATTAATCACAATGTTCACATTGCCCGATGGCGAAAGATATTTCTTTGCAACGAGCAGAATAATCACCAAGAGGAGTATGACAATGAGGAATACTCCAATGCTATATGCTATAAACTGTGCCATACTTCCAATCAGATATTAAGTCCACTAAAACACATCATCGCCATAGCCATGAGACCTACAGTAATAAACACGATGCCGAGGCCTTGCAGAGGCTTGGGCACATCCGAGTACTGCATCTTTTCGCGGATAGCACCCATAGCCACGATGGCCAGAGCCCAACCGATACCAGAGCCGAAGCCATAGACGATGGCATCCCAAACGCTGGTGATGGCCTGCGAGTTAGAGGGGTCCATCAGGATGCGCTGCTGCATGAACAGCGAAGCACCCATGATGGCGCAGTTCACGGCAATCAGCGGCAGGAAGATACCCAGCGCTGCATAGAGCGAGGGCGAGTACTTCTCTACCGTCATCTCTACCAACTGCACCATACCGGCAATCACAGCGATGAAGAGAATGAACGACAGGTAGCTGAGGTCGACACCCTCAACAAGGCAGTCGGGGCCCAGCACCTTGGTCTGCAACAGATAGTTGACGGGAACAGTCACAGTGAGCACGAAGGTCACGGCGAGACCGAGTCCCAGCGAAGTCTTCACAGTCTTCGACACAGCCAAATAAGAGCACATGCCGAGGAAGAAGGCGAAGATCATATTGTCGACGAAAATCGACCTGAATAGTAATGATATTGCGTGTTCCATATCTTATTTCTCCTTATAAAAATATGCACGATGAACCCAAATCACACATCCCACGAGAATCAGCGCCATAGCAGGCATCGTCATCATACCGTTGTTCACATAGCCGAAGTCGTAGCAGGCATCGGGAATAATCTGGAAGCCCAGCAGCGAACCACGTCCGAGCAACTCACGAACAGCACCCACGATGACCAGAATCATAGCGTAGCCTAAACCGTTGCCTACACCATCGAGGAACGAAGGCCAAGGCTTGTTCTGCATGGCAAACGCCTCGAGGCGACCCATCAGGATACAGTTGGTGATGATCAGACCGACATACACAGAGAGCTGAACGCTGACGTCGTAGGCGAAAGCCTTCAGAATCTGAGACACGATGGTCACCAGAGCAGCAACAACTACCAGCTGCACCACGATGCGGATGCGGTTAGGAATGGTGTTGCGGATAATTGAGATAATCACATTCGCAAAGGCGGTGATGACCGTCACAGCGAGACCCATCACGATGGCAGGCTTCAACTGAGAAGTCACAGCCAGTGCCGAGCAGATACCGAGTACCTGTCCGAGGATGGGATGGTCGAGGTTCAACGGATTGGTGAAAACCTCCTTATTTTGTTTACTGAATAATGCCATAGTTTATTCCTCCTCTACTTTAGGTTCTTCAACTGCAGTTGAATCGGCAGGCTCGTCTTTGTAGCATTGCATCTTCAAGAAGAGTTCAACAGCATTTTTACCTGCATCCTTCAGACCAGCCTTAATCATATCGTTCACACCATTAGAGGTCAGGGTGGCACCCGTCACGCAGTCAACCTGCGTCGTGGGGTCTTCCACATTCTTCACCACAGAGAGGGCCACATCCTGAGTACCATCGACAAAGACCTTCTTGCCAATGAATTTCTCCTGCCAAGCCTGAGAATCCTTGATCTCAGCTCCCAAGCCAGCAGTCTCGCTTTCATGATTGAAGTAAGCACCATAAACTGTAGGTGTTTCATCACCATGAATGGAGATATAGCCGCTGATGCCGCCCCAGAGTCCCATACCCTTCAGAGCAACCACGAGGATATCCTCGCCGTTAATCTCGCACAGGTAGTACTTCTGTCCGTCCTTCTCGCCTTCTTCCTTCACGACCTCCTTGTACTTAGCCTCAGCCTCAGCACCATCCAAGCCGCGGATGTTGAGCGAATAGAGAATCTGTTTCTTCACATCGAGAGCCACGTTAGCATCCTGCATAGGCTTCAAAGCCTGATAGACGAAAGCCAGCAGGAATGCCACGATAATCACGAGTATCGCGCTATATATAATAATGTACGCGTTAGAGTTTGTATTCAGTTTCATTTGGTACCTCCTCTCTTTAAACGTTTCGAGATATTGCGCTCAACGATGAAGTGGTCAATCGTCGGAGCAAACATATTACCAAAGAAGATGGCAAGCATCATACCCTCAGGATAGCCGGCATTCAATACGCGGATGATGATGGCCATTGCACCAATCAGGAATCCGTAGATGTACTGACCAGTAGTGGTGCGGCACGAAGTTACAGGGTCGGTAGCCATAAACACAGCACCGAAAGCAAAGCCACCCATCACGAAGTGGTGCCACCAAATCATGCTCTTACCAGTATGCTCGAACAACAAGGCGAAAGCAATACCGCCTACAAACACGCTGAGCATGGTGCGCCAAGAGGCGATGCCCGACCACAGCAGGATAACAGCACCGATAGCGATGGCTATCAAGCTGGTCTCACCGATAGAGCCAGGAATGAATCCAAGGGCCATATCGAGGAGTGACGAATCAGGCGTAATGCCCTGACCAATCTGTCCAAGCGGTGTAGCAGCGGTGAATCCATCGGGCAGATCGTTACCCAGACCGAAGATAGAGCTCTGAGCCACCCAAACGGTGTCGCCAGTCATCTTCGAAGGATAAGCGAAGAACAGGAACATACGGGCTGCAATGGCAGGATTGAAGATGTTCATACCCGTACCACCGAATATCTCCTTACAGAAGATGACGCTGAATGCGCAGGCCAGAGCCAGCATCCACAGCGGGCAGCCGATAGGAATAATCAGCGGAATGATGATACCCGAGACGAGGTAACCCTCCTGGATTTCCTCACCCTTCCACTGTGCCCAGGCAAACTCGATGCCCAGACCTACGATATAGCTCACCAGAATCTTAGGCAAAACGGCCAGGAAACCATAGATGAAGATTTCGAAGAAACCAGCCGTTGCCAGCGTGCCTGCTGCGGCATAGTTCTGATAGCCGATGTTATACATACCAAACAGCATGGCAGGCATCAGGGCGATAACCACCATACTCATAATGCGCTTCGAGTCAATAGCGTCGTGAATGTTGACGCCAGTCTTTGCCGTATCGTTAGGCACAAGCGCAAACGTCTCAAAGCCGTCGAAGACACTGCGGAAAGCATGCAACTTACCGCCCTCTTCGAAACTTGGCCTCATTTTGTCGAATAAGTTTCTTATAGCACTCATGTCTTTATGCGTTTTCTTTACGTAAAATATTCAGTCCTTCACGCACAATGCGCTGCAACTCAAGTTTAGAACTGTCAACGAACTCAGCGAGAGCGAAGTCCTCAGGAGCAACTTCGTAGATGCCCAGTGCCTCCTGGCGGTCAATATCGCCAGCGATGATGGCCTTGATGAGGTATTCGCCGTAGATATCCATCGGCAGTACCTTGTCGTACTCGCCACTCATAATCATGTGGCGCTCGCCACCCTTCACACGGGCATCGAGTGCATAGTCCTTCTTACCACACAGCCAAGAGAAATAGCTGCGGTTCACAGAGAACTGCTTGAAACGGGGGAGAATCCATCCCAGCAACTCGTCAGCATCGTCGCCCTCAGGGATTACGGTTATCTCAGAGATGTGAGCACCCAGGAAACCATCCTTCGTAGTGGGTTTGCCTGTCAGCACGTTGCCATTGATGATGCGAACGCTCTTCTGGGCGTCATAGCTGTTGCTCAGGAGCGTTGAAAGCTCTTCGCCCACCAGCATATCCACGTAAGCAGGATTGGTAATCTCACTTCCGCAGAGCGCTACACGACGGGTCAGATTCACCTTGCCAGTATTAAACAGACGACCGATGAAGAGCACAACGGTAGGATCGCCAATGGTCCACACCACCTCGCCCTTGTTGACTGGATCGAGATGATTCACCTGAACACCCACGTTGCCAGCAGGACACTTACCGTCGAAGACATTCACCTCGACGTCACGATAGTTTTCGAACGACGAGTGTACGCCACAACCCAGATAGGTCTTGGCAATCTTCGAGAGAGCCGTGAGGCCTGCCTGGAAATCAGCTTCCTGACCCTTCACTTCGTAGTCGAAGCTGGCAGCCAGCGGTTTATCTCTCAGGGCAGAGACAAAAATCGCCTTAGGCTGAACGCTGGGATTCGTCGATACAGCATAAGGCAATTGGTTGATGTAGCCAAAGATACCAGCTTCCAACAACGCATTGATTACTTGCTCGCCTGTGAGACTGCTGACGTCTTTCTTGCCGAAGTCCGTAAACTCCTGCTGAGCGTCAGCATCCACCTTGATGCAGAGCACTTTCCTGCGTTCACCACGCACCACTTCGCGGACTGTTCCGCTCACTGGCGAGGCAAACTTCACTTCGGGATACTGCTTGTTGACGAACAAGGCATCCCCAGCCTTGACCTTGTCACCCTCCTTGACTACCACTTTCGGAGTAACCCCTTCGAAATCGTCAGGAACAAGTGCATACTTGCCGTTCGACTTCAACTGAATGAGTTTCTCTTCAGCTCGTCCTTGAAGGTGAATGTCCAAGCCTTTGTGTAACTTGATTACATTTGCCATTATTAAATGAATTTGAATAGTTTTCTCGTTGAATGGTGCAAAATTAATAAAAAAAAGATAGATTATAAAGAAAAAAAGCGCAAAATTAAACCAAATCACAACTTTTTCTTGTAATTTTGTAGCAAAATTCGTAGCAAACGTTGCGTTTTGCTATCCCAATTTGTCAGTTTTGAAGGTATTGAAGTACATAATCAGCATCGTCGTATGGGTCATTTTAGGCTTATACCTGTTGTTCATTCTGACTTTCAAAATACCTGTCATGCAGGAATGGCTGGGTAGCAAACTGGCAGCAATGGCCGCCCAAAAACTGGGTACCAGCGTAACCGTCGGCAGGGCAGATGTCGGAATACCCAACCGCCTGACACTCTACGAGGTGGTGATACGCGACCAGACGGGTAACGATATGCTCACTGCACGACGACTGTCAGCTACTGTCGACCTGATACCGCTGACTGAGGGAAAAATATCGATTGCCACAGGCCAGATGTTTGGTGTTCATGGTGTATTCTACCAGCGCGACTCGCTGAGTAAGCCCAATTTCCAGTTTGCCCTCGACTCGCTGGCCTCGAAGGATACCACCAGCACGTCACCCCTCGACCTGCGCTGCAATTCGCTTATCATGCGACACTCCAGTATCCAGTTCGACCGTCTCGACTTGCCTGAAACCCCTGAGGTATTGAATCCTAACCACCTGAATATCACGGACATCAATATCCACGCCATTATCAAGACGCTGACAGAGGATTCGCTATGCATCAATCTCAAACGACTGGCAATGAAGGAAAAGTCCGGACTGCAGATTGACAATCTGGCATTCAGATACGAAGGCGGCAAGAGCTATAGTTTGCTACAGGATTTTGAACTGAAAATGCCTGGTACAGAAGTTGAATTGGGTGATATCGAAGCGAAATACCGTTTCAGGGACGACCACTTCGTAACACCCTCGCTGACCTATAAAGGAAGTATCGAACCATCGACTATCACGCTATCGGACCTGGCCTGTCTGCTACCGTCGTTCAAGACTTTCAACAGCACCCTGTCGCTCTCGGCATTCTTCCGAGGGCGGGGTGAGGACATAGACATTTCAGACCTTCTGGTGAATTCGACAACTGGCGACATTGACGTCAACATCGACGGATGGATCAGAAACCTGACGCTATCGGAACCCACATGGTTGGCTGACATCAAAGACCTCAGACTCTCCGACAAGACCATCAATTTCATCTCAGAGAACCTAAAAGGCCAGCAAGTGGAGGTCCCTGCTGTCGTGACCCGTCTGGGCAATATTCACATGAAGGGTTTCGTCAAAGGAACAGGCATCAGCGAAATGACCACCAACAGCCGGTTGGCAACAGATGCCGGAAACGTTGCCCTCAGCCTAACACTTGACAGACAGCGGTCATTCAGCGGTAATATCAATACGGACGGCATCAACCTGCGACAATTGTTGGATGACGACAACTTCGGTATGCTGGCCACAAAAATCAATCTTAGCGGAAAACTGCCTGAAAAAGAGAAACTTAGCATAGAAGCAGAAGGAAACATCGATAGGTTTGACTATAACGGATATCAGTTCAAGAACATTGTTGTCAACGGGCTCTTTAGTCCCAACGACATTCATGGTCAATTGAGCATTGACGACCCCAACATGAAACTGGCTGCAGAAGGTATGATGAAACGGCAAGGGGAGGTAGAAAACGTACAAATGGAAGCTACCATCAGCCAATTCTCGCCCCAGGCCATCCAACTGTCTGACCAATGGGGAGATGCCCGTTTTGCAGCCAATCTGAAAGCCGATTTCAAGGGTAGCAGTACCAACGATGCTGTAGGTAGCATTGATGTGACGGATCTGACAATGATATCGGAGAAAGAAAACTACAAGATGGATGCCCTGCATGTGGAATCGGGCTATGAGGACGATATCCATCACATATTTATGAACAGCGATTTCGGCAATGCCAGCATCAAGGGCGATTTCGACTACAGGACATTTGTGCAGAGTATCACGAATTTCGTGGCTGCCAAACTACCAACCCTGCCTGGGCTGCCGAAGGTGAATCCGAATACCAGCAACAATTTCGCCATTGACGCTACCATCAACAAGTCGGACTGGATAGAGCATCTGTTGCAGGTTCCTATCAGGCTGACAAAGCCTTTGGTGCTGCACGGTACGGTAAACGACATGACACGCCAGCTGAATATCGAGTGCGACATCCCCCAATTGTTCTATAATGACAGTCAATACGACAATTGTCATCTGAACATCGTATCGCCCCTGAACACGCTGCTTTGCGACCTGAGTGTCACAAAACTGATGGACGACGGGGAGAAATTGGACTTGCAGGTAACAGGCAGTGCCTACGATAATAAGCTGACCACATCACTCCTTTGGGATAACCACTCCCCAGAGTGTATGAAGGGAAAGATTACGGCTATGGCCAACTTCGACACCACGCTGGAAGGCAAGCAGATAACAAATGTAGCCATCGCGTCGTCGAAGGTTACTGTAAACGATGCTGACTGGGAGGTGCTGCCCAGCCACATTACCTATTATGATAAGCGGTTGAATATCAACAACTTTGTCATCCGTCACGGCCAGCAGCACTTGCAAGTGGATGGTACGGCATCAGAAAGTAATTCAGACTCGCTCAGGTTCAACCTAAAGGAGGTTGACATCAACTACGTATTGAACCTCATCAATTTCCATGCAGTCTCGTTCAGCGGACTGGCAACAGGAGCCGGAAGTGCCAACGGCATCTTAGGCAACCTCCATGCCAACGGTGCGCTGAAGGTGGAACAGTTTAAGTTTGAAGGCGGACGCATGGGAACACTCGACGCCAAAGTAAACTGGAACGTCGAGGAAAAGCAGATAGACATACACGCTATAGCCGACGACGGGCCAGAAGCCAAGACTTTCATCAACGGCTACGTGTCACCAGAGCGCAACTACATCGACTTAGGCATCCGTGCCGAAGGGACCTACCTTGACTTTGCCAAGTCGTTTACCAGCAGTTTCTGCAGTGATGTCAGTGGACACAGCAATGGACAGGTGAGGCTCATAGGACCACTGGATGCCATCAATCTTACTGGCGAACTGGTAGTTAACGGCAATGCCCACGTGACAGCTCTTGGCTGCACCTACGAAATGCGCAATGACACCATACGCATGGTGCCCAACGAGATAGAATTCGTCCATTGTCCCGTCTACGACATTTACGGCAACATGGGCATGATGACAGGCGGCATCCATCATCAGGAACTGACCAACCTGACGTTCGACATATACGTGGATGCAAAAAATCTGCTGGCCTACGACTTTCCTGATTTTGGCGAGGACACGTTCTATGGGACAGTCTTCGCACAGGGCAATGCAGCTATTCACGGGCGTAAGAACGAGACCATCATCGAGGCAGACATCACACCACAGAAGAATTCCTTCTACGTCTATAATGCCTCCAGCCCCGAGGTCATTACCAGTCAGGAATTCATAGAATGGGGAACTGCCAACAAGGTTGTAGAAACGAACAAGACTGCCACCGCGGATAACGACAATTATCGCAGCGACCTTACTATGCGACTGAAAATCAATGCCACACCAGATGCACAGATACGACTGCTGATGGATGCACGTACTGGCGATTACATCACACTGCGTGGTCGCGGCGATCTGCAAGCCACCTACTACAACAAAGGAGGCTTCAATATGTTTGGCAACTACGAGGTAACGGAAGGAACATACAATATCACCATCCAGAACGTCATCAAGAAAGACTTTACTTTCAGCGAAGGTGGCACGGTGGTATTCGGAGGCGACCCCTACGATGCCCGTCTGAATCTGCAGGCACAGCATATCGTCAACGGAGTAAGTCTGTCAGACCTCAATATCGGGCAATCGTTCTCAAACACAGTTCGCGTCAACTGTCTGATGAATATCACAGGACAGCCAAGGGCACCCATCGTCGACTTTGACCTCGACATCATGAACGTCAACAGCGATGAAAAGCAGATGGTGCGAAGCCTCATCAACAATCAAGAAGAGATGCGTCAGCAGGTTGTCTACCTGTTGGCTATCGGTCGTTTCTATCCGCAGGGAGCCAACAATGCTGCAGAAAGCGAGTCGTCACGTAACAATACTTCACTGGCCATGCAGAGCCTGTTGTCAGGAACCTTAAGCGGACAGCTCAACTCCATGCTGGGGCAAGTCATCAATAGTAACAACTGGAATTTCGGAGCCAACATATCAACAGGTGACGAGGGATGGAACAATGCCGAATACGAAGGCATCATCAACGGACGACTGCTCAACAACCGACTGCTTATCAACGGGCAGTTCGGCTACCGCGACAATGTCAGGACAGCGACGCCCTCATTCATAGGAGACTTCGACATCCGCTACCTGTTATTCCCCAACGGCAATCTGGCGCTGAAGGTGTACAACCAAACCAACGACCGATACTTTACCCGCTCATCGCTTAATACGCAAGGCATCGGTATCATTATGAAGAAGGACTTCAACGGTTGGAGCGACCTTTTCAACCTGAAAAAACGAAAAAACAAGGTCACCGAGACCGAGAAGCGTTAAAAAAATATAAATATCGCATCAGTATCCAATTACCGATTGCCAAATCTCAATTAATAGTTGTACCTTTGCACTCCGATTTTCCCCAAAGGGGGAAATAGGAGCCGGAACAGGCGCTGACTCCTATCAATATTAACCCATTTAAAGATGGCCTGGTTTACGTCTGTTCAGGCCCTGCCCTGTCGAGAGATTGGGCAAAAAATTATTTTTATGTCAGAATTAACAAAGAACGTCCAGCCATTACAGGACTTCGACTGGGAACAGTTTGAGAATGGGCTGGCAGCTAATGTCAGCAAGGAAGAGCTTGACAAGGCGTACGACGAAACCCTCAACAAGGTTAGCGAACATCAGGTCGTTGACGGTAAGGTTATCAGCGTAGACAAGAAAGAAGTAGTCGTTAACATTGGCTACAAGAGCGACGGTATCATCCCCGCTTCTGAATTCCGTTACAATCCTGACCTGAAAGCCGGTGACGTTGTAGAGGTTTATGTGGAGAACGCTGAGGACAAGAAGGGTCAGCTCGTTCTGTCTCACAAGAAGGCTCGCCTGTCGAAGTCTTGGGACCGCGTCAATGCAGCCCTGGAGGCCCAGGAGGTTGTCAATGGTTACATCAAGTGCCGCACGAAGGGTGGTATGATTGTCGACGTATTCGGCATCGAGGCCTTCCTGCCCGGCTCTCAGATCGACGTTCATCCCATACGCGACTACGACCAGTTCGTAGACAAGACGATGGAGTTCAAGATCGTGAAGATCAATCAGGAGTTCCGCAACGTAGTTGTTTCTCACAAGGCTCTCATCGAGGCCGAGCTCGAGGCTCAGAAGCAGGAGATTATGTCGAAGCTCGAGAAGGGTCAGATCCTGGAAGGTGTTGTCAAGAACATTACCAGCTACGGTGTATTCGTAGACCTGGGTGGTGTTGACGGACTGATCCACATCACTGACCTGAGCTGGGGTCGTGTTGACGATCCTCATAAGGTGGTTGAGCTCGACCAGAAGATCAATGTCGTTATTCTTGACTTCGACGAGGAGAAGAAGCGCATTGCCCTTGGTCTGAAGCAGCTCACTCCTCATCCTTGGGATGCTCTGGATGCTAACCTCAAGGTGGGTGACCACGTGAAGGGTAAGGTAGTCGTGATTGCCGACTACGGTGCATTCGTTGAGATTCAGCCTGGTGTTGAGGGTCTGATTCACGTCAGCGAGATGTCTTGGAGCCAGCACCTGCGTAGCGCTCAGGAGTTCCTGAAGGTTGGCGACGAGGTTGAGGCTGTCATCATCACTCTCGACCGTGACGAGCGCAAGATGTCGCTGGGCATCAAGCAGCTGAAGGAAGATCCTTGGGAGGCTATCGAGGTGAAGTATCCTGTTGGCAGCAAGCATACTGCTAAGGTTCGCAACTTCACTAACTTCGGTGTATTCGTAGAGCTTGAAGAGGGTGTCGATGGTCTGATTCACATCAGCGACCTTTCTTGGACTAAGAAGGTAAAGCATCCTTCAGAGTTCACTCAGGTAGGTGCACAGATCGACGTTATCGTTCTGGATATCGACAAGGAGAACCGTCGTCTGAGCCTTGGTCACAAGCAGCTCGAGGAGAATCCTTGGGATGTATTTGAGGCCAAGTACACCGTTGGTTCTATCCACGAGGGTAAGATTGTCGAACTCCTTGAGAAGGGTGCCGTTGTACAGCTCGACGAGAATGTTGAGGGCTTCGCTACTCCTAAGCACCTCGTTAAGGAGGATGGCTCACAGGCCGTTCAGGGCGAGACTCTGCCCTTCAAGGTGATTGAGTTCAACAAGGATTCTAAGCGCATCATTCTCTCTCATAGCCGTACCTTCGAGGATCCGAAGCGTGAGGAGAAGGCTGCTGCCAAGAAGGCTCGTACTCCTAAGAAGGAGGACGCTCCAAAGATTGAGAACGTAGCTGCAAGCACCACGCTGGGCGACATCGACGTACTGGCCGAGCTGAAGGCTAAGATGGAGAAGGGCGAGTAAATCGTACATCATCCCCATTATATTAATAAAGTATGTGCGCGAAGAGTTTTCTTCGTGCACATCTTTTTTTGTCTCCGCACACAAAGAGACTTTAGTTTTCAGGCATTTTGCCTTGATATATATCAATTAAGTAGCAAAACGTAAGCGTTTTTGTGAAAAAGGTGACGAAATGTTTGGTTTTTATTAGTTTTTGATGTAATTTTGCAAGCGCAAACGAGAATTAACATCAACATTTAGTATAATAACTTTTAAAAACAAAAGATTATGAATGCAGCAAAAGTTGTAGAGGAGTTGAAGCAGCGCTTCCCCAATGAGCCGGAGTACATCCAGGCAGTTTCTCAGGTTCTTCCCACTATCGAGGAAGAGTACAACAAGCACCCCGAGTTTGAAAAGGCCAATCTGATTGAGCGTCTTTGCATCCCCGATCGCGTATGTGAGTTCCGCATCACGTGGACTGACGATCAGGGTAAGGTACAGACCAACATGGGTTATCGTATTCAGCACAACAACGCCATTGGCCCGTACAAAGGCGGTCTCCGTTATCACAAGAGCGTAAACCTGGGTATCCTGAAGTTCCTTGCTTTCGAGCAGACCTTCAAGAACTCACTGACAACGCTGCCCATGGGTGGTGCCAAGGGTGGTTCAGACTTCTCTCCACGTGGCAAGAGCGACGCTGAGGTAATGCGTTTCTGCCAGGCATTCATGAATGAACTTTATCGCGTGATTGGTCCTGATGAGGACGTTCCCGCTGGTGATATCGGTGTAGGTGGCCGTGAGGTTGGTTACCTGTTCGGACAGTACAAGAAGCTCACCCACCAGTTCCAGGGCGTGCTGACTGGTAAGGGACTCAGCTTCGGCGGTTCACTGATCCGTCCTGAAGCTACCGGTTATGGTTGCGTATACTTCCTGACTTCTATGCTCGCTACCCGTGGCATCGAACTGAAGGGTAAGAAGGTGCTGATTTCCGGTTCTGGTAACGTAGCTCAGTATGCTACTGAGAAATGCATCCAGCTCGGTGCTATCCCCATGACCCTCTCTGACTCAGACGGTTACATCTACGATCCCGATGGTATCACTCAGGAGAAGCTCGAGTATGTGAAGGAGCTGAAGAACGTTGAGCGCGGACGTATTAAGGAATATGCTGAGGAGTATCCTAACGCAGTATATCACGCTGGTGAGCGTCCCTGGCACGAGAAGGCCGACATCGCTCTGCCCTGCGCTACTCAGAACGAGATCAACGGTGAGCAGGCTCAGGCCCTGATCGACAACGGTGTCATCGCTGTTGCAGAGGGTGCTAACATGCCTTCACTGCCTGAGGCTATCAAGATCTTCCAGGATGCCAAGATTCTCTATGCTCCTGGTAAGGCTTCTAACGCTGGTGGTGTGTCAGTATCTGGTCTTGAGATGTCACAGAACTCTGAGCGTCTGAGCTGGACTTCTAAGGAGGTTGACGACTATCTGAAGCGCATTATGGCTGACATTCACGAGAACTGCGTGAAGTATGGTACTCAGGCTGATGGTTACATCAACTATGTGAAGGGTGCTAACGTAGCCGGCTTCATGAAGGTTGCCAATGCTATGATGGCTCAGGGCATTGTGTAAGTCTTTAATAAGCACAAAAACTGCAATTTATATTGATAAGGTGCGATTTTCTTAAAAGAAATCGCACCTTTCTTATATTTTTTTTGTAATTTTGCACGCAAAATTCATAAATAAAGAAGATTATGCTTACACTGAAGCTCATTACAGAAGAGACTGACCGCGTGATTCGCGGACTGGAAAAGAAACACTTCAAGAACGCCAAGGAAGCCATTGACGAAGTACTGGCTGTTGACAAGCAACGCCGTGAGGCTCAGCAACAGTTGGACAAGAACCTCTCAGAGGCCAAGAAACTGGCTGCTCAGATTGGTGGTCTGATGAAGGAAGGCAAAAAAGACGAGGCCGAAGCCATCAAGGCACAGGTTTCTGAAATGAAAGATACCAACAAGCAGTTGGAGGACACAATGAATCAGGCCCAGGAGGAGATGACCCGTCTGCTCTGCCAGATACCAAACATCCCCTACGACGAAGTTCCTGAAGGTGCTGCCGCTGAGGACAACCACGTGGTGAAGTCGAATCTGAAGGAGTGCACAGACAAGGATACTGTCGGAAATTGGGACGTCAACCCTTCGCTGGGTATTGCCAATCCCCTGCCCCACTGGGAACTGGCTAAGAAATACAACCTCATCGACTTCGACCTGGGTGTGAAGATTACAGGCGCCGGCTTCCCCGTTTACATCGGCAAGGGAGCTCGTCTCCAGCGTGCACTCATCAACTTCTTCCTCGACGAGGCTCGCAAAAGTGGCTACACGGAAATTATGCCCCCCACAGTAGTAAACGCTGCCTCTGGCTATGGTACAGGTCAGTTGCCTGATAAGGAGGGACAGATGTACCACTGCGAGGTAGATGACTTCTATCTCATTCCTACCGCCGAGGTACCTGTCACGAACATCTATCGTGACGTCATTCTCGACGAAGCTCAGTTACCCATCAAGAACTGCGCCTATACGGAGTGTTTCCGTCGTGAGGCTGGCAGCTATGGTAAGGACGTTCGCGGTTTGAACCGTCTGCACGAATTCTCGAAGATTGAGATTGTCCGCATCGATAAGCCTGAGCACTCAAAGGAGAGCCACAAAGAGATGTTGGAACACGTTGAGGGACTGCTGAAAAAACTCGAGCTGCCCTATCGCATCCTGTTGCTCTGCGGTGGTGACCAGTCGTTTACCTCTTCTATCTGCTACGACTTCGAGGTATACTCTGAGGCCCAAGGCCGTTGGCTCGAGGTATCATCAGTATCTAACTTTGACACCTATCAGGCCAATCGTCTGAAGTGCCGTTATCGTCGTGCCGATAACAAGAAGACAGAACTCTGTCATACGCTGAACGGTTCGGCTCTCGCTCTGCCTCGCATTGTGGCTGCCCTGTTGGAAAACAACCAGACGGAAAAGGGCATCAAGATTCCCGCAGCACTCGTACCCTACACAGGCTTTGAGATTATTGACTAAATATTATTTACCCCTAAAAAGTAACGTTATGAATAAAAATGAGAAGTATGTCATCACGATTAATCGTGAATTAGGCAGTGGTGGCCGCACCGTCGGCAGAAAGTTGGCAGAGAAGCTGAACGTAGCTTTCTACGACAAGGCACTCATCAACGAGTTGAAGAAGAAGTTCAAGCTTGACACAGAGCAGATTGAAAAGCTGAAGAGCGGAAAGAGCGACTGGTGGCGTGAGTTCATCAATTCAGCCATGTATATGGGACAAGGTATGAACGAGATGTGGTATTACCAGCGCATGACTGGTCAGGAAGGATACCTCGTTACCAGTAGCGACATGTTTAAGATGGATAAGGAAATCCTCACTCAGGTTGCTGCCGAGGACTCATGTGTTATTGCCGGACGTAACGGTTTCAGCGTGTTCGCTGATCATCCCAACCACCTCAGCATTTTTATTCAGGCTCCTTTGGAGTATCGTATCCAGCGCATTATGGGTAAACAGAACCTGACCCGTGAGGAAGCCGAGAAGGTCATTAAGAAAGTGGATGACATGCGTGAGTCATACGTCAAGAAATATTCTGGAACTTCCCGTTATGACACCCGTAACTACGACCTCGTCGTCAATATGGAAGGTAAGACCGAGGATGAAGTGGTAGAACTGATACTCCAGTTCATCGGATAAAAATAGATTATGAATAAAATTGTAAGAAAGGAGCAATTCTCGGAAAAGGTTTTCCTTTTCGAGATTGAGGCTCCATTGATTGCCAAGAGCCGCAAGGCTGGCAACTTTGTTATCGTACGCGTTGACAAGAAAGGTGAGCGTATGCCATTGACCATTGCTGGTGCCGACATTGAAAAGGGTACCATCACGTTGGTTGTCCAAATGGTAGGTCTCTCCAGTAAGAAATTGTGTGCGCTGAATGAAGGCGACTATGTTGCCGACGTTGTAGGTCCGTTGGGTAATCCTACTCGCATTGAGAAGTATGGTACGGTGGTTTGTGCTGGTGGCGGTTTGGGGGTCGCACCCATGTTGCCCATCATCCAGGCACTGAAAGCTGCTGGCAACCGCGTGCTCTCCGTAATGGCAGGCCGCTCGAAGGACCTTATCATATTAGAAGATAAGGTACGCGAGAGTTCCGACGAGGTTATCATCATGACCGATGACGGAAGCTACGGCGAAAAAGGCGTCGTGACCGTCGGTATGGAGAAGTTCTTCGAGCAGGAGCATGTGGACAAGGTGTTTGCCATCGGTCCTCCCATCATGATGAAGTTCTCGAACCTTACGGCTCAGAAGCACAATATCCCTTGTGAAGTTTCGCTGAACACCATCATGGTAGATGGTACGGGTATGTGTGG
>Ga0247609_10002442_pt1 | contig 19722 bp, 20 predicted proteins | sample 172DNAGHGlowgp2_FD_193487 | JGI IMG/M metagenome (GOLD analysis project Ga0247609, IMG submission 193487) | Sheep rumen microbial communities from Palmerston North, Manawatu-Wanganui, New Zealand - 1728 DNA GHGlow gp2 | ecosystem: Host-associated > Mammals > Digestive system > Stomach > Rumen ...
TTCTAAGTGAAACTTCTTTGTATATTACTGAGATCACTTGGATTTTATTCAATCTATTGAGGATCTAGGTGGAAGTGTATACGAGATGGTAACTGAATCAGAGATCCTTAGTAATCAGTTATTTGGAGATAGAGTTAGTTATATAAATTTATCTATGTTTAAAGATGTTCGAGTAATTATGGTTATCAAGATTGATAGTGATGTTTGGTTATTACAAATTCCTGCCGATAAATATCACTATAGTAAGGATTATCTTAAGTCTCTATTTATTCATTAATCTAATTATAAATGGTTAAAGAAAAAAAGTTTATTAAAGTTGAAAGTGAAAAATCTGAAGAGGGTGAGATGTACTGAAAAGATAAACATGGAAAAATAATTAAAATTGAGCAAACTGGAGATCCTAAAAAAAGAGCAACTACAAAAAGAATTTGGGCGATTGTATTATGGATAATTGCTATTGTATTTGAGGTTATTTGAATTTTAAAGTTAACTCATGTTATAGATTGGTTTGCTAATTTAAACTTAACTTATTTCTTATTAATCTGCCTTGGATTAGACTTGTTATTTTTTATTCCTGGTTCTTTATTATGGAAAAAAGCCAATCATATCGATCCTGTATCAGAGAAGAATAAAACAAAATTTTGGCTTTGGAATAATTTATGAAGTATTCTTTCTGTTTTAGCTTTTCTACCTATCATAATATTCATCTTTGCAAATAAGGATTTAGATAAAAAATCTAAAGGATTAGTTGGATGAATTGCTATTATCGCTCTAGCTATCGCTTGACTTGCTAGTTATGATTGGAATCCAGTCTCGATGGAATGATTAGAGAAGGCTGAACAAGAAGTATTACAGGTTAGCCCATCTGGAACTGTTTACTGGGCTGAACATAGTAAAAAATATCATGTAGATAAAGATTGTCCAGCATTCTCACGTAGTGAAACAGTGTACGAAGGTACTGTTAGAGACGCTTATGAAAGATGATTAACTGATCCATGTAGAAGGTGTATTCCTGAATATAAGGACCATAATGAGAATAATAGCAATTATAATGAAAATAATAATGAAACCGATATAGATACAGAAAATGAAGATATTGTTTGAGATATTGTGTGATGAATATTATGAGAGTAATTAGTTATAGCTATTGAAAACTATTTTACTAAGTTGAGTAATTAACTTAAATACTCAAAATTCCTAAATGGCCTGAGTCTTCTACCTCAGAATGTCTAGCTTCTACAAATGTAAATTCATTTGTTAGACTGTCCAAATATAGGAAGTTAAACATTTATTTGATTATTAAGCTTGAAAATGGCAAAAGTGCAAACTATTCTCAACCTTGAGATTCCTGCCGGAAAAGCTCAGCCTGCTCCTCCACTTGGACCTATGCTTTGAGCAAACGGTGTAAATATCGGACAATTCACAAAAGAATTCAACGAAAAAACTGCAGATTATATGAAAAAATTTGCTCCCACTGATGTTAAAATTAAATGTAAATTAACTGTATTTGTTGATAGAACTTTCCAAATTGAAATTTGAGCTCCTATTACATCTTGACTTATTAAATGGAAACTAAACCTTGCAAAATGATCTGGGGAACCAAATAAGAATAAAGTTTGAAAACTTACAAAAGCTGATTTGGAAGAAATCTATGAGATTAAAAAGGATGACTTAAATGCAAATAGCGTTGAAGAATGAATTAAAATTATTGCTTGAACTGCTAGAAATATGTGAGTTGATTGTGAGTTATAATTAGAGATTCTTATTCTTTATGAAAGAATTGAGATAATTTACTGTGGCAGAAAGAAATCTTTCGCTATAGACCACTTTTATTCTATTATTTGTTATTATCATGCCAACACATGGAAAAAAGTATGTTGAAGCTAAAAAAGCTATCGACAATCAAAAGCAATACAGCGTTGAAGAAGCTGTAAAATTAGTTAAACAAACTAATTATGCTAAATTTGATGCAACCGTTAATATCGCTATCAAAACTAATGCTAATCCTAAGTATAATGATCAAATGCTTAGGGCTACAACTATTTTACCTCATGGTACAGGTAAAACTAAAAGAGTTGCTGTTTTTGTAAGCGATGATAAAGTTGAAGAAGCTAAAAAAGCTGGTGCTGATATAGCTGGGTTTGAAAATCTATTAAGTGATATTAAGGCTGGAAAAATGGATTTCGATGTTCTAATTACTACACCTGAACATATTAGAGATTTGGCTCCAGTTGCTAAACAATTAGGACCTAGAGGTTTAATGCCTTCTCCAAAAGCAGGAACTGTAGCAATGAATGTTCCTCAAGCTGTTGAAGAAGTAAAAAAGTGAAAAATCGAGTTTAGGCTTGATAAAACTGGTAATGTTCATGCTGGTGTTGGAAAAGTTTCTTTTGATGATGCTAAGTTAGTAGAAAATATTAATGCATTACTCGCTGCTATTGAAGAAAACAAACCAACATGAGTAAAAGGGAAACTTGTTAAGAAAGTTGTATTGAGTACGACTATGAGTCCTGCTGTTGTTATAGCATACTAGTAAATAATTATAAGAAAAAAACTGATCAAAGATGATCAGTTTTTTTTGACTTTTAAAATATATATGGATATAATAATCAATATTCTACATATAAATAATAGAACCTAAATGGAACAACCTAAAAAAACACTCATAACACCGTGAAATACTAATACATCTACTAATCATATTTTAGTTGAAGCTCTAAGACAACCTAAATGATTAACCGAACCATGAACTGCTCCTGACAAATTTAATGGAGAGCTTATAGTGAATATTAGATCACCAAGGTGATTTCCGATAACTCATAAATTTTATACGGAACAAGGTAGTGAATATATAAGAGCGAAAGACGGTAGTACAAAAAGAATCAAAGCTCATCACTCTAATGCTGATGATATATGATTAAAAGACCGGATGGATAAGGCAATATTTACAAAAAATGATGAGTGATGTTACTTTAATTTAGCAGTTCAACTACTGTTTGAAAATAATTATAAGATAAAAATATGTAGAGCAAATGAAAATAGTAATATTGCTATAATATGTATCTGTGATGAAGGGAAATGGAGACAAGCTTATATATCCGATGCGTATTCTGAATCTATTAAAAATAACATATTAACTAATTGACCGCTTAAAGCAGAATATTCATCAATTCCTGAAATAGGTAGCCATATTCTGGAATTTAATAATAATAAATCTGGATTAATTACCAAGGCGCATCCTTGATCTAAAGTATCACATATTGAATAATTAATGTATAAATTATACGAATATAAAATATATTAAATGAACCTAACATAAATATCTAGTTTTTATATTAATGTTTAGAATTACTATTACATGTAAATTTACAAGAAACAAAAAATGTCTTCGAAAAATTGACAAATTAAAAAAAAGTTATATAATATATGTGTTATTATTTATGAAAGGGGAATAATAACAGATAGGGAACAGTATTGAAAACATGATTTTGATTAAGTATTCGATCGTGTAATTAAGCTTATCTTAATCAAAATTACTTTGATTCTGTTGAAATAAATTGGTTCTACACACAACTTACCGATTTATTTCCCTAAAACTTTACACTATATGCAAACAAGCAAAAATCAGAAATCTTCATGATTTCTAACGATTGTAGCATTTGTGATGGTTCTTTTCTGAGTAGGATATATATTCTCATGTTTATCGTGAAGTACGACATTTGCGAAAAACAATGATGATATTTCTCCATATGCAGAAAATATTCATATAAAAAACCTTCAGTGAAAAGAGGATCAGGAGAAGACCTTTACTAGAGTAGAGAAATCCGTTGCACAGTGGGCTATTTCATGATGGAATAAGCTTATAGGGAATAATGATAGCACAAGCTCTTTAGTTGTAGATCTCCCCACAGATGGAAATTCTACCTTTTGAGATAAGGTCACCTCTTGATATGAAGATACTTCGACAACGAATGTGGCATGAAATAATATGCAACTTAGTTTTGCCAATAATTATACAATGCCGTCTGTATATCAGGACATTTCGACCTCTTCTTATCAAGACGCCATAACTATCTTATATTCTAACGGTATTATCAAATCTAGTAATAAGTTTTATCCTCATAATTACGTACGCGTAAGTGATTTCATTAGGGTAGTGATGGATGCTTATCGCGTCCAGCTCTGATATGAGCCAAGCAGCCTAGTAGGGTTAACAACTAATTTCTATTTTTCAGATCCTAAATTTGACTCTGAAGTTATGAAAAGAGTTAACTCAGCGTATGAATTATGATTCCTTCAATCTTTTGCTTTGAAAGATACGGAGTGAAATCTCCGCCTTGATGCATTTATTACTCCACAAGAAGCTAAAAATATATTATGATCTGTTAAGGATCTAAGTCCTTGATATATATGATATATTCCTGATTTATCGTGGCAAAATAAAGAAACGCTACGTAAAGATGAAATGGCAGAGTTAGTGGTGTCAGCTTTCTGACTAAAGCTGAATGAATGATCTTTAGCAGTATTTAGTGATATTAGTTGATCTCCTTATCAGCAAGACATTCAACTTCTTTCGAAATTGTGAATTGTTTGATGAGTTGATGGGAAATTTTACCCGAATGCCAAAATCGAAAACAAAGATTTTGTCATTATGATAGCAAGAGCTCTGATGAAGCAGTCAGGCTCTAAACCAACTATAAGCAACTTTTATCACATAACCAAACTGCTGAATGCTTCGTATAATTCCGCATACTCTCCGTATCTTGAGTTTTGTCTTGAGTCTAAGATTTGCGATTCATTACTTTCTCAGACACAGGAATGAATTTATTTTAAGCCTGATAAATCACTTTCTTGGTGAGAAGTTACTTCAGTTCTATCGGCTATTACTAAAAAACAACTTATCGTTGCGTGAAGCTGATGACACTTGATAAACAGATGAGAAGTTTCTAAATTAATTGTTGATGCTTTTGGATTTAGAGATTCTAAAAGCTGATCTTCTATAGATAATCTCTCTGTAAGTAACGTATTGAACCAGATTTCTGATTCATCAAGCAAAAATGCATTATCTTCCTTATGGGCAGACTTTCAAAACATGATGAAAGTATCATAACTTACCTATTTACCTCTTAAACTATATTACAAATGACTACACCTGAACTTCGTGAATTAGCTGGAGTTTCTCTAGTTAATAATCCCGTCTTACCTGCTGAATCTAAACATGATTCAGATATGAATTTTAAAAGACATAAAGAAACACTTTGAGATAATATGGCAATGATGAAATGGGAAAATGAACTAAAATTATATAATAAAGGAAAAGAATTAAGAAATGTATTATGAGATCCTAGATATAGTATAAGACAAGAGATTAATAAATGAAATTTTAGGTATATGACTAACGAAGAAGCTATGCATGTACCACTTGCAGCCTAATTCACTATAAACATTTAAAAACTTATTCTGATAAACAATCAGAATATATAAAGCCTGACAGATGATTGTACGATAGCGTCCAATAGTGGTCAGGCTTTTTTATATTACAATTTTTTATACTCTTAAATTCTTTCACTGATGATAATATATGAATAAACTAATATAATTTAATAAATTGTTTATTCTATAATTTTGATACATTTAGTTTCTTTAAGTCTTATAGCCCCTTATAAAATTATATATAATGATTTTTTTAATTATTTTAAAACTTTGCTTGAATATTTCTACTAGCTCTTTAATATGTTATACATTATGTATATTTTCTTATATCAATTAACATATTAAACTTACATGAAGAATTGAACTATTAAAAAAGCTGGATGAATTGTACGAGATGGAGAAAAGTTTTTTGTGGTAAAAAGAAACACAAAAAATTGATATACCGATATATCATTACCAAAATGACATATTGATCCATGAGAAAGCACAAAAAAAGCAGCACTTCGTGAAGTATTAGAAGAAACGGGGTTAGAATGTAAAATTGTGGATGACTTAGGGACTGTTGTATATAAAAACTATGAATGATCGATAGAAGTTAGATATTTTGCTATGAAGGTTATAAAAAAAGTATCTGATGAAATTTTTCCTGATGTTAGTGAAGTTATTACTTGAAATTATGATGATATTATAAAAAAACTTTCATATGATACTGATAAAATAGTTCTTGAAAAATGAGCTAAATTTTTTGGTTGTATAAAATAAACTCCCCTACTTTTATTAAATATTTTTTAGTTTTTTAAAATATTTCATTCAATCTTTGTATCATGTCTCAAAAATCTGGGATATCTTTTCTTTATCTGTTTCTGTAGTAGAGACATTTACATTCTTGCAAAAAAGATGATCTGTAGCAATAATATTTCACTCTATATCCTTTGATAACATAAGATTCCAGGATACCATTGCGCTAGAAAATAAATTCGTAATTTTTTGATGTTTTTTAAATGATGATACTGTTATTCAAATTATTTCATGATCTGGATAATATTTTTTGGCACGAAGCACTGGAAAATTGTCTATAATTCATCCATCTGCTAATAAATATCATCAAAATGGTACAGGAGGAAAAATTACTGGAAGTGATATACTTCACATTAATGGAGGAATCAATTCTCAACTATGAAATATTTTATATTTCCCAGTTATTAAGTCTGTAGCTCATATATATACTTTCTTTTTAAGTCTATTGAATGTTGCAGGCAGATGTCTTTTATACATCCTTTGTACTGGTTTTTCTTGAATTATACTAGTAACTGGAGGTATTTTCAAATTTTTAGCACTAAGAAATTGGATGTTATCTAAGAATTTTGAAAAAATTTGATCTGCTTTATATCATGATGCTCGATAACATGCGATCATTGCTCATGCAGATACTCAAAAAATTGCATCTATTTCTGATTCTAATCATAGTTCTTCTAATGCTTTAATTACTCACAAAGCATAGAATCATTTTGATCATCATCATGAAAGAACTAGAACATATTTTTTATTTTTTTTCATTAATATTATTGCTCGTTTTATAAATATTGTGCTTTGTTCTGCTCATGTTGAGCATTAGTTTCTGCATAATGGATTCATCAATTAGAATCATGCAGATAGAACAAATATGAGGTTTTTTCTGGGAATAATACAGCCTCAATTGTCGTTATTGCTGGATTTCAAATTGGGGTTGGAGTAAGTCAAGCTACAGCACGTGTATTATATTTGTTATTAGAATCATTTAAATTTTTTACGATAACATTTGGTGTACATGAATTATATGGCTGCGCTAATCAATAACATAATGTAATATCTGCTCATAATAACATTCAATTTTGTAATCTGTTATAGAAAATTCATGCTACTGTAGGTTTATTTTCGTTTAATTTTTCTTCTTTTTCAATTATCGATGCTAATGTTATTGCCTCATATACGGATAGTCAGTATACATTTTCTATATTTTTAAAATCTTGTACATGATTTTCCCAAACTTTTGATTTAAACGTATTCAATTGAATGGAAACTAATTGATTTACAAGATTTCACCAATTATCTAAATAATACGTATCTGGATAGAGAAATCATTCTAGTGATTGTACATTTGAATCAAAGAAATCATATCTTTGAGATAATTCTGAAATTTTGCTTGGATTAGTTACATAAGAAATATAATCTCATTCGTTGATGTATCATTTAGAGGCTAAATCATTATCAATATCGTATATTGACCATCATTCAAGAATTGTATATGAAATATATTCTTTTTCTGGTCATTCTCATATGTGCGATAAAAATTCAGAATTTGAGTAGGAACCACTAAAAATATATGTTCATTCTTGAATTCTAGGTAATTCGTTAGGATGACGTTTTATATATAATTTCATCCAAAATATTTGATTATCATCAAGTATATCATAGAATTTACTAATAGTATCTCATTTTATAACTGACACTTTTTCATTTTCAAAATTTAATTTTGATGGAGAATACTTCATCCATCCCCAGATTAAAATGATAATTATCACTATCAATATAAGCAAGAATCATTTTCAGTGTCTTTTTTTCTTCTTACTATTTGAATATCAAAAACCAACATTTTTTTGTACCATTTTTTAATAAAAAAATATAAAATATTATTTATGAAATATGATATTTCAACCGTATCACTCATCTATATTTAACTCTAACTCTTCATTTTCTTCTGGAATATCTTCGTGTTTTTTAGCACAATCTGGACAATATAATACGAAAGGAGTCTCTAATTCAATCGCCTGGTATATCATTTCTTCAATATTAATTGTGGCCGTTTTCTCATCTATAAAAAAAAGCACTTCATCGTTTGCATAATTTACCTCATCTTTATTAGTTGTAAACCTACTACTATATCACTGAATTTTTATCTTCCTTTGAAAAGGTTTAGTGCAATAATCACATATTTCATTCAATGTACATTCTAATTCTTCGATCTCTACCAAAACATTTTCATTATCAATTCATGAAAGTCTGATTTTACCTGCAATTCAATCTTTACTGAGGTTTGGAATCAATTTTGTCATTTTATTTTCAAAAGCTATTTCATCAACTGTGACTTGGTTGAGTAAATCTCCTATTTTTATTTCAAATGTTTGGTCTTTCATTTTTACTATCAAAATGTATGATAAACTGTGTTTACTTCTACTCTTTTTCTAAAATAATGCAAGAGCAAGGATCAATTCAACACTATAGCGATTTATTTAAAGAATGAATTATATTGGGGAACTCCAAGTTTTTTCAATTACATATAAAATTAAAAAAAATTTTTGATTCTTTAGATTTATGAAATAAAAAAATAATTTTAGCTATTTCATGATGAGCAGATAGTATGGTTGTAGCATGCCAAATTTTATATTTTTATTGGAAAAATAATTTTAGTTTATCTAATATTCATATAGCACACTGTAACCATAAAATTAGAATTGAGAGTGAAGATGAAGCAAAATTTATGTCTGATTTTTTTTCAGGTATGAATTTTCATCTCTTTGAGAGGAATAATTGAGGAAAAGAAGATGAAAATTCACTTAGAAATCGAAGATATTCTCAGTTTTCATCGCTACAAAAATTAATTTGAGCATCGTATGTGTTTCTTGGTCATCATTTAAACGACAGAGTAGAATCGTCTTTCTTAAATCTTATGCGTTGATCTGGAATAAATGGATTTTTAAATATGCATCATGTTGATAAACATCATTTATTACCAGATGATTGTATGGTTTGTCGTCCATTATTGAATATTCCAAAGTCCGAAATCTTAAATACTTGTTTGAAATGTTGAATCCCATTTTTTGAAGATAAAACAAATTTTGATAATTCTGTTTCAAAAAGAAATTGGGTAAGAAACCAAATTTTAAGACCTCTTACAAAATACGATTCAGATAAAAATGAAGAAAATAAATTTTTAGAAAGTTTTGCAAATATATATCAGCAAATTGAAAACTTTGAAAATAAATGATACATTAATGAATTAATTAATATTCCTAGTTTTCCTTTACGAAAATCTAAATATTCATATTTACGAAATAGAGATATTTTAAACTGCGATGAAGATGATGTTTTTGAGCTATTTAAAATACTTAGAATACAAATATCCTCAAATGTTGTAAATGAACGGAAAACTTGGTTAAATCATTGAAAAAACTGATTTAAATATATTTGATGAGTTTATTTTTTCATACATGAAACAAAATTATATATTATTAAAGCAAATAAAGAGTTTTGGATAAGAGAAAATTATTGTGATAAATATACTACAATTAAAGTTAAATCTATGGATAATATTTGATATTTATGACTTGATTTAAACATTCCAAGAGATGAATTAATTTGAAGTGAAATTCGTTTACCTTTAGAATGAGATATTTTTTGATGAAAGAAATGGAGCCGTTGGGCTTTAAATCAAAAGATCCCTATGTGGTGGAGAAATTGGATTCCACTTGCAATAAAAGATGGAAAAGTTATCCATATGTGGAAGAACATACGGACATAATTTTATTTTAAGGATTTTTGTTATTATGCAGTGATTTATGGATATATTAAACCAATTTTGGTCAACTTATTCAGAGCGGATTGAATTTCTATTGCATACAAACAGTGTATGGACAACTGTTTTTTCTATATTAATATTAATCTGGATAATTAGCTTTATTTTATTTTTACCATTACATCGTTTAGCTTTAAATAAAGTAAAAACTGCGAAACAAAATTTAATAAATTCTGTAGATAAGTTAGTTTATCTATTATCTAAGGCTCAATATTCACTTTCTGAACAACAAACATTACAGTATGACCCATGTTTTGCATTAATGAAAACCATGTTTTGAACGTGACATTTTGAATATATAGACAATCTCGATACAATCAAAGAAAATGTTAAAAAGGTTGAACTTTTATTAAAACAAAGAGTGATATCTGATGATGAGTGGAAAAAAATTGATAATCAAAAAAGTAGTCTAAAATTTCATACTTTTTGGAATAAGTTTTTTGGCTACGAATTAAATGCCGTTACTTTTGGAGTTTATAATTTATTCTGGTAGTATTTATCATAAGTCATAAATATTTTAAATAAGATTCCTTCGTTATATCTTTCATAGTTTTTTTGCTAATTGCTTTGTTTCATTCAAATAGTCTTTTAATGAAGCCATAGATTCATCTCGAAACTCCTTTTTAGTTATATCAACTCACATATCCATAAATATTTCTTCTGTAGATTTAGAGCCTCAAGCTGCAAAAAACGATTTAATTTGTTTTATTGTTATTTCTCAGTTTTTTAATCTTTTAAGCATTGATTGTGAAATTAAAAATCAACTTGCATATGAATAAACATAAAAAAACACTCTCGTATGCTGTCGACTAATCCAGCGATTAGCATCATATTGATCATAATGTATTCAATCTCACGTATAATCTCTCATATGATGAATAAACAATTCTCCGATTTCGTCTGATGAAAGGTATCATTTTTCACGGAACAGTTTATGTAAATCTTGTTCAAAACGATATTCTGCAACTTGGCGAGGAACAGCTGCAATTATACTGTCTAGTGTAGTTATACGATACACTAACGATTCTTCATCTGTTAGCGAAGATTGAAGATAATCATTCAATAATAATTCATAAAATGTGGATGGAGTTTCTGCTACTGAAATGGGTGATCAATACTGTAATGCATTTAAATTGTCTTTTTGTAATTGTATACATGCATTATGACCAGATTCATGAATTAGCGTTGATACATCTCAAATTTTATTCATATAATTCATGAGAATATAAGTTGGTAATCACTTTCAATTATCTGTACAAAATCATCATCAATGTTTTCATTTTTTAGGGAATACATCTATCATTCCATCTTCAAGTGTTTTATTGAAAATATCTAATAATTCTAAATCCCATTTTCATAGAATTTTTTGAACTAAATTTATTGCTTCATCAAATGAATACTCTTTTTCTAATGATCAATAATGTAAACTTTTTTCTGAATATGAAAAAGATTTAACTCAAAATAAATCAGCCTTAAATTTATAAAATTCACGTGAAAAATCATAAGCATCTTTTACACTATCAATCATCGTGTTAATAGTTTGAACTGAAATATCGTCACGAATTGTAAGAAATTCTTCAGCAGACGAAAATCATCTGAGTTCATCAGATATCTTTTTATATTCAAGAATCGAATTAATCTCATTTTCTGCCATTTCTTTAGCTTCTAGATGAATTTCGTTTATAGCCTGAACAGCTTGTTTACGTATATTTTCATCTTTGTCATAAGAATATGTCAAAAGTTCCTCAAGAGTCGTTTGCTTTTTTCATGATGTCAAAGTTATTTCTTTTTGAGCTTTAGAAAGAAATTTTTCAGTCATAGATTGCCAATTTTCATAAGATGTTTTGGAGAATAAGTTTATTATTTTTTCTCATTCTGGAGAAAGCATATATTTTGATGACGCAAATTGTTTCTCAAGAAAATGATAATATGGCTGCAATAAAGGATCTATTAGAAATTTTTTTTGATTTTCTATTGATATTTTTGTAAGAGAAAGTTCAAAAAATAATAATTCATTCTGTAAGTGAATAGCAAAATCATCAGCCTGCTTTCATTTAGCAATAGCTTCTTGGTCTTCTGAATTCAAAGACATCTTTAATCGATAATAAAAACTCTCAGATCATACTGCACTATCACTTCAAGAACTATTTCATCGTATTCAGGATTGAATCTTTTCATATTCATCAAGAGCTTCACGTAAAATTTTTGGATCTAAAAGGTAATCTTCACGGTTCTCTCGTTTATTTTTAAAGGATGAAAATATTTCTTCTGCTTTTTTTCTTTGTTGTGCTCGATATTCTGAAGTTGGAGTAGTAGTTAGATGATCAAAATTTCGTGAAGTTTTATATGTCATTAATTATTACTAGATTATAAAATATGTTTAGTATATGTAGTTAAATATTTAAATTTTTCAAATATAAAAACTTTATTCTTTCAATTTCTATTCTATAATAATTATAAAAATTTTAAAAGTCATCAAAAATTTGACAAATTTATATTTTTTGTGTATAATTTTTTTGTGATATTTTATTTTGCCATCAATATCATGATTCAATTAGACAAAAAGTTACAAGAATTCAACGAATTAACTAATACACAAAAAAAAGAAAAATTGATGAATATCTTTGAATATGCAAAAAATAAAATTGATTTTTCTGAGACCGCTATAAGTTACTTAACGTCTAATGAAGAACCTAATGAGCTAGTAATGTGAAATCTCTATGAACTTATACTGCAAGCTATAATGTTTTCAAGCGAAAGGAATCAAGCAAATTATGAGCAAAGAATTGAAAAAACTACTTGATCTTTAAATGAAAGAGCACGTAAAGCCCAGGAGTTGGACTCACAAGAGGCTGATGATTTATTGTGACTAATCGATTTAATTTAGTTTATTAATATTCTTTTATTTATTTAATTTATATAATAATGGCAGAAAATTTAAAGGCATTTGATCAATTAAAGGAGACAACAGCTTGATCTCTAAGTCAAAAAGAAAAAGCTGATTTAAATGCCATCAATCAAAACGATATTCGTGAAGCGAAAACAAGAATTGAGAATAAAACATTTGTAGTAGATGGTCGCACTATGACATTAAAGTATATTGTTGAAAATTTAAAAATAAATAAATCTTGAGATAGAGCGACTTTGTTTTGAAAAGAAATCCCACGAGAGAGCGAATTATGAGCTGCGATTCAAGTTTATGTGATTGCATATAATAAAGATGTTGGTAGATTTCTTATCGATTGAAAAGTTTGATGAAATACTATTAAGTGAATCCAAGGTACTCAAACTGAACAACACGTAGATCAAATGAGACAAGAACAAAGAGAAACCGTTAGAGCCGATATTGGTGAGTTAATTTATTGAAAAGTTTGACCTTTTTTAACAAAATATAAAAATGCTAAATATAATTTAGTACGACAAGATAGTGCATGACTAGCAACTTCTTGAAAACTCAGAAATATGTCTGATAGTATGGTTAAATGAAATATTGTTACTATAAAATATACTTCTAACGTATGAAAATTAGGACAGCAAACTGTAAATATTGATGTTAGTAAATGTAGAACATGAAATTGATATAGTGCTAATAAGTTTTGACAAGCAATTGAAACAGCTATAACAGCTCGAGAATCACATTTACAAAAGCAGGAAAATGAAAGAAAAAGAAAAGAAGATATTAATTCAAAAAATAATAGTGCAGAGAAATGAATAGAATCGTTCAAAGAATCTAACATCACCGATCCTTTAGTTAAAAAACGAGCCACTTTAAACAATATAAATTTTAAGTGTATTACATATGATAACAGTAGAATAATGGTATATGATGAGAATCATAAAATCTGATGAGACAGAAAAAATTGATGATTCATGCTAAACAATGCAGATGTCTTAACAAATTGAAAATTTGATTCTGTAAAATTTAATAAAATATTAAAAACCAAGTGTCATAGTGTAGCTTTAGAAAGAACTAAAAAATATATTAATGAAACGAATAATTCATTAAATAGTACAAGAGTTACATCTGCCTCAACTGCAGATTCATCAATAACTAAATATAATGACTTAATTACAGAAATTAATAGTCTTTGAGCAAGAGATGAGCTTCGTAATGTAAGACAAAAGGTAGAACAAGGAAAAAAGTTAGCGGAAACAAAAAAATTCTGTTATGAAGAATTATCAAAAATGGATGTCGATATTTCTCGTTTGAACAATATGAATTGAGTATTGACTAGTGCTAATAAGAATAAAGTTATAGCAGCAATAGTAAAATATTCAACGTTAAAAAAATTATCAACATGAAGATTCAATTATACGTATAAGATGTATACAAAAAATTATGACAAATATACGAAAGCTGGGTTGTCAGAAAATTATCAAGCAAAGCTGAGAACGTTTAGAAAAATTGCAAGCATTTATGAAATAGATATCCAGGTGTAATATAATAGAATATTTTAAATAGTATACAAATTTAAAAAACAGTCCTATATATTTATTTAGGACTGTTTTTACGTTATATATATAAGGTTAGGTGTATTTATTATATAAAATTTACTACTTTTCTTATTTTTATATTTTTTGTTTTAAAAAAAGCCATCCTCGGGAGATGGTCTTAAAATGTTAATGTTTGAGCGTTAAACCCTAAAAAGTTAAACTAGCTATTAAAACGATGTCCGTTAATAAATGAATTATAAAGGATCCGCAAAAAGCGATTATATGGCTTTGTATCAATTTATTACCTTGTCTCTTGAGATAATATTGAATTATATTGTAGCTTATAGCATAAAATAATCCCATCGTACCTTGCCATATAATATGTCTCATCCTCCAACATTCATCTTCATATACAGGATTGTAATGTATAAATCCAAACTGTATCTGGATTAACAGAATTATTATGAATGATATAATACATAATGCGATTTTCTTCTTTCTAGATTCATATTTTATTAATGATAATATATATGAAATAGAAAGAAGAGGAAGAAATCTCCATATAACTTCTTCTTTGACTACATCACGTAATGTAGATTTAAAATCTTCTATTACTGATGTAACAAAAAAATATTTTGCCCCACCACAGCACATATCATTCATTAATGATGCCCACATACATGATATTATAATAGTAATGACTATTATATCAATCAAAATATCTTTTGTTTTCATATACTTTTTGTTTTTCAATTTCTTAATTTTTATTGTTTTTATATTATATTTAAAAAAAATATAATGTCAATACTTTTTAATTTTAATACATTACATCTAATAAATTATGACTTATAATTAAGGCAAATATAAAGTATAAAATCATGAAAAATTAATGGAATTATAATTTTGCTTTTAATCTAAACTTTTAAAAAATAAAAAAAAAGACATTCGTAATAGAATGTCTTCATCTAAGAATTAATTATTCTTCGCCATCTTCCTTTTCTGCCTTTTTGGCTCTTTGCTTTCTAGTTGTTTTCTTTTCTGCTTCTTCTTTTTCTAGTTTATCAGCAATATCTGCCAAATCTCCTTTTTTCTCTGATTTAGTTGATTCTATTTTATCGTCCAAATCCTTCATTGAAAGTCAAATTTTTCTATTCTTTGGATCTATTAATATCAACTTAACTTTAACCTTTTGTCCAATTCTTACTACTTCATTTGGATTATTTACAGCCTTTTGAGATAATTCACTAAGATGAACCAATCAGTTGATGTCATCAAATACACGAACAAATACTCCATAAGGAACAAATCTGATAACTTCTCCTTCAAATACGTCACCAATATTGTATTTCTTTGGAAGAGCCTCCCATGGATCTTCTTTAAGCTGTTTAGCTGAAAGTGAAATCTTTCAATTTTCTAATCCAATAACTTTAACCTTCATTTTATCTCCAATTTTTCCGAGCTTATCAATGTTATTTACGTGTCCATATGTAATTTCTGAAATATGAACAAGTCATTCAACAGTTCATCAAATAGTAACGAAAAGTCCGTAAGATGAAACTCATGAAACAACTCAATCAAAAACCTTTCAAACTTCAAGTTCTCATAGAACTTTCTCTCTTTCTTCACGTAAAGCTTCTCTTTCAGAGAGAATTATTCTTCTTTCTTCTTCATCAATATTAATAACTCTAACTTTAATTTCTTCTCCGATAAGAGCTAATAATTTATCAAAAATAGCATCTTGATCTCCATCTTCTACTCTTGGATAGTGAATAGGAGCTAATTGAGATAAAGGTATAAAACCTTTAATTCCATGCATATCGATAAGAAGTCCTCATAAATTTGCTTCCGTAGGAACAACTGTAATAATTGTATCTTTTTCAAATTTATCAATAATTGACTTCCATACATCGTATTGTAGTAATCTTGTAACTGAAACAATATAATATCCATCTTCATGTCTAATAGCTGGATTAATTATTTCTAATTCAAGTTCTGTACCTGAAGATAATTCTACATTTGATCTTTTTAATTCTTTAGCTTCTTTTGCAAGGATAATTCCAGTAAATGCTCAATTTTCACAATTAACTAAGATTCAATTTTCAATTTCACGAAGGATTACTCATTTAACCTTCTGTCATTCTTTTATAACAGGCACATTAAATAGGCTCTGTGCAACAGCTTTTTTTGCCATTAAAATAAAACGTTAAAGAAATAAAAACTGGATTTCTTCCTAGAAATCTCTTAAAAAAACATATCAATTAAACTTTTAATCCTGTTTTTTTACTAACTTCAGCATATCTATCTAAGTGATTTTCTTTAAGATATCTTAAAAATCTTCTTCTCCTAGCAACCTTTTGTAACAATGCTCTCTTTGCATCAAAATCTTTTTTGTTTTTAGCAACATGATCCTGTAAAATTTGAATGTCTTGACTTAATCTCTCAATTTGTGCTTCTGGAGATCACGTGTCTTTAGTAGATGTTGATTTTACTTTTTTTTCTGTAGCCATAATGATAAATAAATAAGAAATAAAAACTAATTCATACATCAACAGTGGCAAATCCGTTTAAGATGATGAATATTAAGCTCGATAATGTGATTTTTATTCAAAAAAGCGAGCAGTTTATGATATTTTTTTAACAATTAATTTCAAGTGTAAATAAATTTTAACTATTTTTACAATAACATTTTCATTTTTATTTATGTGAAATTTCGTCTAAAAAAACTTTTGACTTTAATTGATTTATATAAACATTTATTATTATCTATAACGATTAAAAAAATACCAACTCATATTGAGCCGGTATTTTTATATATCTTTGACAATAACTATACAACTTCTAATGACATTCACATAATTTGTGAAGCTAATTTAATGTTTGAAGCCTTTTTCCCTATTACGATAGGTTTCTGATTTTCTTCAACTCTTATGATCGCTTTTTTATCCCCGAATTCTATTGATTGGATCTGAGCAGGTTTTAACAAATCTCTCAAAAACACTTCAGGATCTGGGTCAATTTCGACAAAATCTATTTTTTCTCAATCGAGTAAAGAAAGTATTTCACTTATTCTCTCTCATTTATATCAAACCATAACTCAAACAGGATCAACTTTTTCATCATTTGTAGAAACAATTACTTTCGTTTTTATTCAAGCCATACGAGCTATTTTTTCGATATTCACTGTTCAATTTGCAAGTTCAGGAATACACTTTTCAAGAATGGCTGCGATATAATCTGCATTTGCTTGTGATATTTCAAGATTACTTGCTCATCATTCACTTTTTACTCATTTTAAGAATACAGCTATTTCTTCACCAGGTTCATAATTTTTTCATGGAATCTGTCATTCTGGAGGAAGAACAACTGTAGTTCAATTAATATCAAGTACTACACTATCTCAATGCACTCTAGTTACTCTAGCTTTAAGCAACTCTCATTCTTTTCATTGAAATTTTTCATAAAATTTTTCCTTTTCAATATTCTTCAATGACTGTTTTATTGTTTGAGCTGCCGTCATAGTTGCAATTCTACTAAGTTCCATAGATTCTGGAGTAACATCTTCGAGTAATCTTTCTCATACTTCTACATCTTTTCTAATTTTTTTTGCATCTTCAAGAGATACTTGAGTTTCTGGATCTTCAACTTCATCAACTACATCTGTCGCTTTATAAATAGCTACAGCTCAATCTGCTTTAATGTCGACTAAAATTTCAGATTTCTTATATTCTGGGAAATCTTTTTTAAACCCAGACTTTATTCACTGCATTGAAATATCCAATAATTGATTAGGATCGAGCTTATAATCATCTATAAGTTCCATCATTGCAGCTTGGATTGCTTTTCAGTCTAATTTCATAAAATGAAACAACATAAAATAAAGAAAAAGGGACTAACTCTGCCCCATTGATTTTGTATATATTCTTATTATGAATGCAAGAGTTTTTAAATAAAATCTGAATATGAAAATTTAAAACACTATTTAAAAAAACATAAAAAATACTACACTTCCACACTGAAGATAAAGCTCTTAACCCTATACAACAGTAAAATTGTTATTTATTAATGGACAATCATAATTTGAGTTTTAATTATGAATATATCCTATATTTTTAACTTTTGGGCAACTAATTCTTATTAATTAAAAAAGTCTCATTACTTAATGATAATGAGACTTTTTATTATTTTAATTAATTATTAGTACTTCATGTTTCTACTGTTGATCCTGTTTCAACTGCTGTTTCTTTAGATGCATCTCATGTTGTAGGAATCACATCTCATGTTTTAGCCTCAGCTACACTTCATGTTTTAACTTCTACAACAGAACCTGTTTCAGCTTGTAATTCTGCATTTACTTGTTCTTCTACTGTTTCATTTGTTGTATTAGCCTTAACTGATTTCATGGCTTCTACTGATCTATAAAACATCAAGAATACCCAAGCTCTATATTCAGTAATTGTTGGATCTATATTTGTGATAATACTATTCTCTTTCAAAGCATTTAAGTGATTTACATAGTAATTATCATTTGTTCCTTCATGTTTGTTTCACCATAGAATTCTTGAAAGAACTGTTCCAAATTCTGCCCTTGATACATATTTACTTGGCATAAAGTCTGGAATTGCTTTATAGTTTGTAGTATGAATTCACATTATTTCAAGTTGACAAGACATAACCATATAATCTTTCATTTCTTGACTGTATGAAGCAATACTGTCGGCGAAATTAGAACAATCTTTAGATGTGTTAGGTTTCATTCAGAGTTCTTTAGTAGCGAATACTGAAATCATCTTAGCCATTTCTGCTCTTGTTAAGAAATCTCATAATCTTGCTTCTTCTATATCTCTTATTGTAGTAATATCATTTTCACATGCGTATAAGTAAGCAGCTTTTTCTTCTTCTGAGTAATTAGATCATTCTACTGAACATTTATCACTAACCTGTCATCCTAACTCTATAATTTCATCTCATCATCAATTTCCACCTCATTTAGTACATTCTTTTCCGTTCCATGTATATTCTGATTCACATTGGAATGTACAACCTGATTCTGTTCCATAAGTGTAATCTCTTTTATTTCGGTCACGTGTTCTGGTACCATTACGTATAGCATGAGCTGGGACAGTTCATCTACATTCATAGCTTGAACTTCCTCATCCTCATCATCAATTACTCTTCCATTGTGCTACAAGAGTAATATCTCACGTAATTGGAGTTGTAAAATCAAACGTTTGTCCACTTAGAGT
>Ga0247609_10002443_pt1 | contig 19715 bp, 13 predicted proteins | sample 172DNAGHGlowgp2_FD_193487 | JGI IMG/M metagenome (GOLD analysis project Ga0247609, IMG submission 193487) | Sheep rumen microbial communities from Palmerston North, Manawatu-Wanganui, New Zealand - 1728 DNA GHGlow gp2 | ecosystem: Host-associated > Mammals > Digestive system > Stomach > Rumen ...
TGTCAGTCTCCACCTTGATGCGGATCTGCTCCTCGAAGGGGTAGTTGGTGGTGACGGTGAGCCTGACCTCCTGGCCGTCGGCCACGCGGGCCGTCGTCTCGTTGGCGGCATAGAGCATCGTGGCCAGTCCGCCGTCGGTGGTGGCCATGACGAGGTGCTCGGTGTAGTATGGCCACCCCATGCCGTGGTTATGCTGGCAGCAGCGGCTGCTGAAGGGGCTCATCGAGAGCATGCCGCGCAGGCTGTTGTCGATGCTCGGGGCGTGGTTCTTGCCGTCGCTGATCGTCATGTTGGGCGAGGTGATGTATCGCAGGCCGCGCATGTCGGGCATCATGGCGGCGGTGAAGGTGTTGAGGGCCACGTCCTCGCAGTGGTCAGCCCACGCTGGGTCGCCGGTGATTCCCATCAAGATCTCGTCGCTGGCCATCTGCTCCACCAGCGCACATGTCTCTGCGCCCTGTCGCGGGTCGGCATATCCTGTGCGTGCATTCTCGTCGGCGCCGTACATGCCGCCCGGCACCTGTCCGTAGCGGCGGCGCATCTCAGCCTGGTTGTCGTAGGCGGCTTGCAGCATCGCCTCGTCGCCCGTATAAATATAATAGGTGGCGGGTTCGCGGAAGCCCTGTGCCACGTTCACGCCGTGCCAGTTGGGCAGGTCGCGCTTCATGGTCCAGTCGGCGGTGTTGCGGTGCAGCTTCTCGATGAGCGGCAGCAGCGCTGCGTCGCCCGTGCGGTTGTAGAGCCATACGACGCTCCACTCGTTGTCGCCGCCGCGTTTGTTCTCCCAGTAGTCCTCGAGGAACTGTTCGTCGGCCACGCTCATCTCCCATTTGAAGTAGTTGGTCATGGCCGTGAGCACGCGCTCGTCGCCGCTGTATTCGTAGTAGGTCTGCAAGGCCCATAGCATGATCATCTGCGCCCACACCTCGGGACGTCCGTTCGACGTGTTCTTGGGTCCGAGGAAGCCGTCGCGCTTGATGTTTTTGAAGACGCCCTCGAACCACACCTGTGCCTCCTGCTTCAGCGCATCGTCGTCGAGGATGTAAGCCAGGCTGGCGTAGCCGCGCAGCCAGTAGGGCACCTCTTCCCATCCGTGGTCGCCCGCTGATGAGAGCCATTGGTTGTTGTTCTTGTCGAGCCATGCGCTGACGGTGCCCAGCTGTCCGTTGAGGCCGTTCTTCTGGCGGTTGAGGATCTCGAGCAGCCAGCCGCGCGGCTGCACCTTGCCCACAGGCAGCTTCAGCAACCGCCCGCCATGAAGGGGAGCGCGGTATGCGGGGTAGTTGGCGGCTTCGCCCATGGCTGGGCGCTCCACGATGGTGATTTCGTTGGCTGCCGTAGCAGCTAATGACAGTGTCAGCAGGGCTGCCAGGCCTATTGGCAATGAGAAATGGTGAAAAGTATTCATATCTGTGAAGAGAGTAGGAAAATTTGAGAATAAGAATTATTATTTTACCATCACCTTCCTGCCACCTTTTATATATACGCCCTGTGGCAGCGGCGAGGGATGAGTGCTGAGTGACGAATGTGGTACGCGCTGTCCCGCTACGTTATAGACGTCATGGCCTTGTGGCGCTCTTGCGCTTTCATTCTTCGTCTCTCCGACGCTGTCGGGGATGTCCGGCCCTACGGGTTCAGGCACGTACGTCGTCGTCATGATGAGTCCGTAGTCGATGTGTCCGCCCCAGGCACCGCTCTGCACCGACACGGCCAGCACGTTGTCGCCCTCGCGCAGATAGCCTTTCTGTCTGGCCGTGAGCGTGTAGCGGGCGTAGTCGTTGTCGTTCCATCCCGTGGTGCTCCAGATGAGCTGTCCGTTCAGATAGACTTTCGGGTTCTCGTCGTAGCTGCACGTGAGTACTATGGTGCCCTCCTTGGCTTGTTCCACGTCTTCGGCGGTCAGCGTGAAGTGGCGACGCACGAGCAGTGGCTGACGCTCTGAGGCCCAGTCGGTGGTGCGGAACTGGTCGGGGCTGTTGCTCAGCGGCCCTTCGCCCTGTATCCAGTCCTGCTCGTCGGCGCAGATGCCCGCCCATTCCTTCGTGGGGATGCGGTTGAGCTGTTCGTTGCTGTTGAGCAGGTAGTAGGCGCAGAGCCATGGTCCGGCTTGCAGCGTGCTCAGCAGTGTCGTCGTCATTTCCATGTCGGCTTCGTACAGGCCGCAGTCAGCAAAGGCACCGCCCCAGTTCTGGTGTACGTGTACGGCCAGCACATTCTCCGTGCCGTCGGCGTGGAGGAGTGCTTTCTGTTCGTCGGTCAGCAGGACGCGTTCGTCGTTGTTCCAACCGTCGCTGACCGTCCACACCTGCTCGCCGTTCAGGTAGTATTCGGCAGGTGCATCATCGTGGCCGCAAGCGAGATAGAGAGCACCGGCGGGCAGTTCCGTCAGCGTGAACGTGCGGCGCAGATAGATCTCGCCCGTGATGTCCACCGTTATCCAGCGCGTCGATGTCTGGCCCTTATATACCTCATCGGAGCTGAAGGGCGACCGGCGTTCTTGCCATTGCTGGGCATCATCGGTCAGCTCGTAGTCCACGGCATACCAGGGCCTGCCGTCAGCATCTGCCGGCGGTGTCCCCCAGACGTGGTTGTAGTTGGCTTCGGCGTAGCGTTGTCCTGTGTTGAAGATCATCACCTGGGCAGTCCATGTCTCTGCAGGTGACCATTGGGACGACGGCAACACCACTTTCTGCGCGTTGAAGTTTGCCGTCAGTTCCTGAGCCGTAGCGTTGAATGCCGATAGGCTCATCATGAGTAAAAGGATAGTTTGTTTCATCCTATGCTATTTTGTTGTTTTCTTTCTTTCGTGGTGCAAAAGTACGCCTTTTCAGCGACATCCGATAAAAAATTCAAGTCAATAATGTACATTTTCGTGTCAAATTCCCCAAAACTCTTTGAGTCCAAATAGCTCTCACAGATATTAAAGATTTTGCACACATGCGAAATTTAGATGAGGTAAAATTTGGGCGATTCAAAGAATCGGAGTATCTTTGCGGCAGAAATGAGAAAGCGACAGAGTCGTTCAGCATGAAGACACGGTATAAGATCATCATAGGTATCTTCGTTGCCTGCCTGGCGGTGGCCGCAGGCATCGGGATGGAGGTGCGGACGGGCCGGCTGATGCGGGCTGCGGTGGAGCAGGCGTTGGAGCAGAACCGCAACGGCATACCCTTCACCTCCGACACCATCGTACTGGCCAGCGACACTACGCAGCGCATCCCCCTGCGCCGCGTTGCCGCTTACTACAACGCTCCCCTTCGCCGCTTCCTCTCCCGTCATTCTTCATTCTTCACTCTTAACTCTTCATTAATTAAGTCTCTCTACGCCCTCGGCTGCGTCTATCGCGACCTCCACGAAGCCCCCATCGCCCTCCTCACTTGGGAAGATGCCATCGCTGCCGCCGACACCACCTCTGCCGACTTCTCCTCCCCTAATGGGGGAGGTCGGGAGGGGGCTGCGACCCTCTTCCGTGTCTATGGGCAGATGGCAGATATTTACAGAGACCAGCATCTGCCGGAGAAGCAATTGGAAGCTGATAGTTTTTTCTGTAAGTATGCTTTATTGGCAGGCGACACATTATTATATTTACGTGGTCAGCTCCTTCGCAATGCTACCTATTATGCTCTTGGCGATACTGCCGCTATCTATTCAAACTCTGAGGCCGTTCGTCAGCAATACCTCCAACTTGGCCTTACTCAAGAAGCAGCTCGGGTGTATCCCACGCCCATCCATGTGGCTGTTGAAAACGGACAATATGAACGTGCCAAGATCATGATGGACGAGTATGAACAAAACTCAGGGCTTTTCGGGACGGATGGTTTCATCTTAGATTCTACTCGTGTACAATACCATTATTATAAAGGATTATATTATCTGGGACTCCATCAGATAGATTCTGCAGAGCTGCAATTTCGTAAGCTCCTTCTGGATAGTATTCATTTCATAGATGCCTGCCGAGGTCTTTTTACGCTCTATCAAGAGAAACATGGTGCAGATTCGGCCTTCAAGTACGGTCATCTCTACGAAGAAGCCATGGGCAGATACCTCGATAATCAGAATGGGGATGCCATTATTCAAGCCCAAGCCATGTATGATTATAAAAGGAATGAACGTTTTGCACAACAAAAGCAGGAAAAACTGACGTTGCTCTATAGAGCCTTGGCAGGAGGCATCACAATTGTTGTCATTCTCATTGTCCTGGCTTATCAATATGCCCGCAGAAAGCAAAAACGCAAAGAGTCTGAGATAAAAAGTCTCATGGACGATTATGCCCAGACAGAAGAGAATCGGAGGCAGCTGGAAGAAGAACTTATACTGCTGAACAATAATCTTCAATCAACTCTTGAATCAAAACTCCTGCTTCAGAAGAAGAACCAGGAACTGAGCATACAACTGGAAAAGTTACGTAAGTATGAAGAACTTGCACGGAAACAGAAAGTTTCCGATATGGTTGACCTGTTAAAAGAAGAGGAAATCATAAAGATATTCACTAGCATCTCAGTACCAGCATGGAAAGTGACCGAAGGAAAAAAACATAAGATTGACTCGAGGGTACCATCAGAGGATGAATGGACATCGTTTTATGAGGTTTACAGGCACTATTTGCCGAATTATTACGGTTTCATCGAGCGTTCTTTGAAGAAATCAACACAAGAATTTAAGGTTGCTCTTCTCTCACGCATAGACTTTTCTAATAAGACTATTTCTGCGTTGCTTTCTACAAGTTCAAGCCGTATATCTAATATCAAGGAGAACATTAACGAGAAACTTTTCAAGCAGAAAGGCAGTAAAAGTCTGGTATTCAATCTAAAACATTATTGATGCCAAAAAAAAGATGAACTTTAGGTGAACTTTTCTATATAGTAGCCTGATTATGAATTTACAAGAGGTCAAAAGGTGAACTTTAGGTAAACTTTTTGTTGTACGTAGCATTTGGATGATTCAATTATTCCTTGTAACTTTGCGGCGATTTTAAAATTCTATCCAAATGAAAAAAGTCGTAATGTGTATGCTGGCATTATTTGCCACAACGGCCTTACAAGCCGATCCTTATCCAATTCTCGTATCGCCAAAGATTGTTAACCCGAGTGATGGCAACGGGAACCACCCTCGTTCTCCCATCCTCGTACCCGTCCTATATATAGACGGTTACACGCTGACGGCGGGTGACAACACCCTCGGTTCCACCATTCGCCTTTTAGATGCTAACGACAATGTGGTGTTCTCCACATACGTGTCTATAGAAGGTGACATCGAGCTACCCGAAACCCTCAGCGGCACCTATACGATTGAGGTTGTTTTCGACAACGTCACCTTCGTAGGCGAGATCGAACTCTAAATGCAATTTTCGCCCATTTCATCGGAAAACAGGCCGATGAAATGGGCAATAAAAAGGATTAATTATGAGAAACACTTATGTTCTTATTACATTCTGCCTCTTTGTCTTTCACCCAAACCTGATGTCACAGACAAAGATGACTGCTGCATCCAATATGCCGCGCAGCAACGACAAGGTCAGCAAACGGCAAATGGAATACTTTGAACCCGGTCGAGATGGGCCAGAACAGACATGGGACTTCAGGTATATGAAAGTTCTTGATGAGAGACATGAAACGAAGTACTATTGTGGCTCCGATTCTGCGCTTCTTTACGGAGAAGAATCTGATGTTGCAAAAAAGTACCTCTTTCGTAATGACTCACTGCAAACCATTGGCTCCGAAAGTCGCTTGCGAACTATGACCTATCAACATCCTCTTACCATATTATCTTTCCCATGTTCATACGGAGATACTTCGAAAGAGGAGTACCATGGCACAGGCTCTTATTGCGACAAATATGTTTTAGAGACAAACGGGACTTTGGAATCGAAGATTGATGCATCAGGAATCATCCTGTTGAACGACGAAGATACTCTTCACCATGTGCTTCGCCTCCATCAAGTTTACGCTGCGGACATCGCCCAATATCTGCCCGAAGACACGCTGAATGAAATAGAGCGTACTAAACGACGTATAGAAGATCGCTATCAATGGTATGCCTACGGTTATCGTTATCCAGTTTTTGAAACCGTATGTGTGACCATTCTCCACAACCTCATGCCTGTTACCAGTCAAAAATATGCCTATTGTTTCTTACCCTCAGATCAGTTGCAACTTGAAGATTCCATCAATCGTCGGATTCTTGAGGAAGATTCTTTATATAGGGTACAGAGGGAGAGCCCACCCGTCATCCACTATTCCATCGCCAAAGAAGGCCATCATGTCAATATAGACTATTCGTTGAATGAAGATGCGACAATCAATGCCATTGTCTGTGACCGTATGGGTTTGGTTTATCGCAGCGCCTCTGCACATGGACAAGCAGGCACAAATGGCACATTACAACTTGATGCAAACGGCCTTAAGCCTGGCATATACGTCATCTATCTCAATGTTAACGGTCAAGTGTTCAGTGAGAAAATACAAATATCATCATCCTCCCTACTATGAATATTAGACAACAACTTCTTCTAATAGTCCTCATCTCTGCGGGACTATTCCACGTTCATCCGATATCTGCACAAAATGTAATGGAGAACCTCTATCGTGCTCCTTCGCCTCAAGCCGCAGACCTTGGCCGATTCGGTGACATCCCAATGTCCTACTATACCGGTCGTGCCAACATAACCATTCCTATTCGTTCTTTTTCTGAACGAGGAGTGACCTTGGACATCAATCTGACTTATGACACATCTGGACTGCTTATGAATAAACTTCCTGGTTGGGTAGGTCCCGGATGGACATTGAATGCTGGGGGTTGCATCACAAGAATCCAGAATAACTTTTGCGATGAGATGGGCTTTAATAACCATTATCCCGAATTCAATAACTATCAAAATTATTTTCACTCTTTCGGAGGATTGACAAATGGAAACGGCCAGCCTGATTTGGAAACAATTTATGGAGACAATGGCTATGGCCAACATGATTATTCTCCAGATATCTTCTATTTTAACTTCATGGGGAAAACCGGACAATTCTTCTTGGGGAATGATGGTCAATGGAAAGTGAGTAGCGATGATAATATTGTAGTAGAATTTGATTACGAGCAAACATCTAACTATATTACTCCTGTCTTCAGCACTTTTCCAGCAGACCCCTCTTGCAAACAACCTAAGGCAATCAAGGGATTTAAATTGTACGATGATGAAGGGACACGTTATACTTTTGGATGCGATACAGCTGCCATTGAGTATTCTACAGATCTCTTTCGCACTACAAGAAATGAAGATTTTGTCCCATGGGTAGCCACAAGTTGGTTCCTCACCAAGGTAGAAGACAGGTTGGGCAATAAACTTTTTAACTTGGAATATGATCGGGGCAAATTCATGGTTCAGTTGTTTAAAACCGTGTATTCTCAACAAATTAATCACACTACCGCGATACCAGGTTCATGGTTTAATGGCGTTCATGATGAATACGTTTTTCAATCTGGATTTTCAGGGACACTCAATCTGCCTGTCTATTTAAAGAGTATCACAACATTTGGGGGTGATAGTGTGACCTTTAGCATGAGAGACGCATTCCAACCGGGGTCTGTGGCTCGTCATCTGTATCCTTCTTTATATGTCAATGGACAGACATCTGCTTCATCATTGGTCAAACCATCATATTATTATGATTATCCATTCTATTACCTCCAAATCAATAGTATTGATTCTATAAGGTATAGACGTGCATATAATCAGAACTTGTACGACGATCCTTTAGCGGCCATTGATATGCAAATTTTAGACAGCATAACAGTGCATCATAACATGTCAGCCAACTCTGTTCTTCAGAGCTATGTCATGGAATATGATTCTATTGGTCGGCTGCATCTGTCCGGGTTAAGGGTAAAAGACGAATCGAAGCAACTGATGAAATATACTTTCAGTTACAATAATTACCAAAGTGTGCCTCAAGATTATCTTACCGACCAACACGATCATTGGGGATATCTCAATCAATATAACAGGGAACCCTCTCTTGAGTATGCTACGAGAGGCATGCTGACAGAAATCGCTTATCCAACAGGAGGAACAACACAATTAGAATATGAACTTCATAATTACACTTGTGTACTATCTGCAAACAGACAAAGTATGATCAATGAATCTGGAACGGCAGGAGGATTGCGGATTCGGGCAATCAAAGATTATGGAACAGGATATCAAATAACTCGAAGATTCGACTATAACGATACATACGGCAACTCTACTGGACAGCTTTTCGCCAAGCCAACATATAGTTGGTTCTGGATTCAGACTAATTTCAAAATTTATTTCTCACAGGATGCCCCAATAATTCCTCTGTGTACCTCTAAAGGGACACATATTGGTTATACAACAGTCACTGAAATTTTAGGGGATAGCACCAAACACCGCCGCACGTATAGCAATTATTCGGATGTGAAAGACGAAATGCCCTTAGCCACCAGTCTGATAGGACAGGCAAGTGGTTCCACGCCCTACGATCGATTTAGCGAACTCGGTTTTATGAGAGGTAAACTCCTATATGAATGTATCAATGACAGCAACGGTGTTCCTCACAAAGAGATCGCTTATACATATCGACAGGATTCTACAGAATATAAGAGCGAATACTCATACTCTTCCAATGTAACAATTATACCATCTCCATCAGGACAGCTATATATTTATGGAGTGGGATGTGTTTATAAACTATATTATCCAAAGTATGACCTCGTCAAAACCGTAACCTCTACACGTTATGGTAATTCTATGGTAACAGACACCACCACCTACACCCGACAGACATTCCAAGATGCTGTCGGTGGATGGACAGTTTTCCCTTTTTTCAGGAAATGTATGGCAGAGCGTACTTCGCGGGGGAACCAATCTTATAGCAAATCCTATAGTTACTCTACTAACAGCACTATGCCATGCTTCATGCCGCTCACTCAATGTACTGCCATCGAGAATGGCGTTGTCACCGAGACGACTTCTACCGTTTATGGATTTGTTAATTCGCATTATATGCCCATGTGTGAACTCATTGATAAAGGAGGTGGGGCAGATACCATCGTCACTTATCATTCATACACGCCCTCTGGACTACTGCTTTCTTATTCCCGTCCTGGCGAATATCCGACACGGCTTTATTGGAACTCACAAGGACGTCTGATGGCATCTGTGACATGTCCGCCCGACTTGGCTTCACAAATAACACCTTATTCTTCACCCACAGATCCCAAACTTGTGTTGCGCATTAACGGACAGAGCATATTCAACTATCCAGAAGTAAACGCCACCACCTATATCTATGACGACAGAGGTAATATTGCAGCATCTGCCACTGCGAATGGATTTACTCAGTATTATCTCTATGATGATTTCGGACGTCTTACAGAGATTCAGGATGCTGATCACCATACCATTCAACGCTACAAATATAATTATAAAACTTCTGGCATCAATTTACCCGACCCCATTACAATATAATCACCTATGAAACGTTATATAAATATATGGCTGATTGCCAATGCCGTCCTCACGCTAAATGCCCAACAATATGAGGACCAATCCCGCTCACTGAATTTCGGGGAAAACTACGTAAAAACAACAACCATGCTTGACGCATCGGCAAATCAATCGGTTACGACCATCCAATTCTTCGATGGCTTAGGACGACCTTCCGAGCTCGTCGAAGGCGGCATTAGCACGGGAGGGAGATACCTCCATTCCTACCAATTGTATGACAATGTGGGACGGGAATATATTAGGTTATTGCCTGCTGTGGGTTCGACCAGCAATTCTCCAAAAGGGTTCTTGTGGTGTTGTAACACATGCCAACAGAACTATAACGACACCGGCTATTTCAGCCAGACTACCTACGATGCCCTTGGCCGTTCCACTTTCATCTCTACGCCTGGCCAGAACTGGGAAGGAAAGGGAAAGACCATAGAGTATGTCACAAACGGAAATAACGAGGTGAAACGTTACAGGGTCAACAACAGCATACCTGCCCTGAACGGCCGCTACCCCGCAGGATCGCTGACGGGAGAACGGGTAATAGATGAGGACGGCATTGCGATAACCACCTACAAGGATCTGACCGGACGAATTGTGATGGAACGCCGCGGCGACAATGACGACACCTATTTCGTATATGACGCAAAAGGGTTACTCTGTTTTATCCTCCAACCAATGTATCAGGATAGTCCCGTAGCGGGATACAGGTTCCGCTACGCCAACGATGCGCAAGGACGCTGCACCAGCAAGACTTTGCCAGGATGTAGTGCCATTAAATATTGGTACGACGGTGCCAATCGTATTATTGCGAAGCGAGAACCTTTACGCGGAGCCAGATTATGTACACACCGTTATTATTATGATGGTTTAGGACGTTTGGTCGTCCAAGGACGGACTGTTCACATACCTCAAAACGCCAACACTCCGATAATCACTTCACGGACGCCGGCAGCCGGAACGGCGGAGATAGGCCATACGGGCTACTACGTTGATGCGGCACGTATTCCCCAAGACTTACAGTTGGAAATCGTCAACTACTACGACGACTATGCCTTCCTGTCCTCGGGCATCTTCACCGACTCCATCCCAAGCGGCAATTTCCAGGCGTCGTCACCTGTCTGTGCATCGACGCTGAAGACAGGCGACATCACCGCCACGTCCGATGGACATTTACTTGCCCGCGTCTATTATTATGATGAACGGGGGCGTGTTGCTGACACCCGTGAGAACCTGCTCGGAGGTGAGTTCCTTCGGACTACAACATCCTACAGCTTCACTGACAAGCCAACCTCCACTTCTATGACATTAACTGATACTTCATGTCCTTCAATCTATATAAATGAAACATACACATACGACAATCTAACCGACAAGCTAAAATACCATGACCTCTCAAGTAGTGGATTCTCAACACGGGTTGCCTCATACACTTACAATAATCTTGGGCGCCTCACTGTAATGATGAGAAATAGTGACCATTTTGGCATAGAAAACACCTACAACATACATGGTTGGTTGACAGGTACTCGCGCAACAATATTTTCTTACGGCTATACACCATCTTTCCAACAGGAACTGTCATACGAAACAGGTAGCGGCACACCATGCTTCAATGGCAATATAAGTGCAATGAGATGGAAATCTATCATTTATAGTTCAGGACATGGTTATAAGTTCTTCTATGATAATCGTAACAGACTGACCGAAGGTCGGCACACGGATTATGATTTCAATGACTATAGTGCATCCTATACAGAGCGTATGAGTTATAATCGCAATAGTGCAATAACCCAACTCACACGCAGAGCAGGAACAATTCAGCCCGTGGACTCATTGTATTATTACTATAATGGGAACAAACTGACATCAATCGGAGATTATGGGACACCCGTCAACACGAACGGTTCTTTTGAATTTCAGTTTTCTAATAGTTCACCGACTTACACTTACAATAGTGCCGGTGACCTGACTCGAGACGGCAACAAAGGCCTGACTAAAATCAACTATGACTATCTTGGTCACCCCATCCGCTTACAGTTCCGCAACGGCAATGTCATAAAGTACGTTTATGCTGCCGACGGGCGAAAACTGCGCGAGAAACATATCACGGCAGTGGATGGGCTGACTGTGCAGATGGGTAACACGCTGGAGTTGACTCCCGCGCAGACGATGGCAGTTGATTCCATGGACTATGCTGGCAATCTACGTTTCACGAGGCAACGAATCAGTTCATCGCATGTGTTTTTCAACCTTGACTACCATTTCGATGGCGGCTATCTCTCTGTAACGCCGCCTAACTCAACCTCGCAAACCTATTATAACAAGACCACGTATTTCTTCATTCGCGACCATCAAGGTAACAACCGTCTGGTCGTGGACGGTAGCGACAACATCATTAAGCAGTCAAACGAGTACTACCCCCATGGAGGTCCATGGAACTATTTCAGCACCGACCAGGGCTTCCAACCATACAAGTACAACGGGAAGGAGTTGGACCGCGTGCATGGCCTTGACTGGTACGATTACGGCGCAAGAAGATATGACCCAGCCTATTGCCTCTTCACGCAGATTGACCCCCTATGCGAGGATACGCCCCATCTGAATCCGTATGCTTATTGTGCGGGAAATCCGGTGAGGTATGTGGATCCGGATGGGAGAGATTGGTACGAAAATGAGGAAGGAAAAATGGTATGGACTGATCATATTAGCCAAAAAGGTCTTGATGACAATAATATTTCCGGAAAATATATGGGTAATGTAGTTCTTGTTTTTAATGGGAGCAGGAACGAGAAGTTAGGTAAAGGGGAGAGCTTGTTTGGAGAAGGTGCTGTATTAGCTAAAGCGACACTTTACGGTAGAGATGGTGCAGACGACATTACCGAATTTGACGGCTTCACCATGTCTTCTGATTTCAAAACTTTTGGAGCGATAGATGACGGAGAGTATAACGTGAATTATAAGAATCCAGGGAAGGGCGGCTCTTTAAGTTCACATTGGGCTATAAATGATGCGGGACCTGTGGATTGCCTTGATGGGAAAAACCCGAATCCATTTTCTGCGTACAGTTCTACTCAGAAGGCGGGTGTGTATATTCATCGATCAAATAACAATGGATGGGCTGGGACGAATTTCAAAAAGAAAACGGCTGTATCTACAGGCTGTTTGTTAATTGTTCCAAGTAAATACGATGCTTATAAAAGACCATTAAATAACGGATGGAATCAATTTAATGAGAAACTATTTGGCGTTAAATCTTTTAAACTTATTTTAAGACGGAAATGAATAGATTACTTTTCTATATTGCACTATTCTTTTTATCCACCCAAATTGGACTTTCTGAGGGGATTGATAGTCTTAAATGGATAAAGATGCCTGTAAAGACATATCCTGATTACCCTGTTCAGATTCATGATATAGATAGTTCTTGTTTTTTCAGACATAAAATAACATATAAATCTTATACATCCTCGATCCCATATGTTAAAAGTGGAAGAACCATTAAAGTTAGATGTAAAAACAAAACGTATAAATTTAAGGATTCCCGCAGTGAGGGGGAGCAAGAATATTTTGTTGAGGGCTCATATAACAATTGGATAATCATAAAGGCATATTTATATTACAATTATGAACAGTTTTATTTTATTAATGTTAAATCGGGAGAGATCGATAGTTTAGCAGGTGAGCCCCTGTTCTATGATAATAAAATCCTTTGTTTTGAAGGAGACAATACAGATGGAACGAAAATGATGGAAGTATGGCAAATTATGGATGAAAAAATATTTCTGATATATAGCGCAGATTTAAAACGAAGAAGGATTTATAGTATTGATGACTATTATCTTCGCAATGACACTGTCTTCCTTAGAACAGGAGAGCGATATCTAAAATTGTACTACGGCGGCCCATGGGGCGACGCCTCCACCAACCAAGGCTTCCAACCCTTCAAATACAACAGTAAGGAGCTGGACCGAATGCATGGACTCGACTGGTATGACTATGGTGCAAGAAGGTATGACCCGGCCTATTGCCTCTTCACCCAGATGGATCCGCTGGCAGAAAAATATCCTCATCTGAGCCCGTATGTCTATTGTGCGGGGAATCCGGTGAGGTATGTGGATCCGGATGGGATGAGAATAGTTTATGGCGGTATGACAGATGAAGAAGAATTACAATGGAAATCTTATTTAGACAATATTTGTAAAAAGAGTGATTTGTTTAGTACTCTTTTCCATCAATTGGAAGATTCTAAAGATAATTATGTAATTAGATTAGCAGACTTGTCTGCTAACAAAGGTTCAAAAAACGGATTCTTTGAAGCGAATGATGCTGGAGGTGGCACAATCACGTTCTCGAATGATTTAGATAGGCGGCGAGATGCAGTGACCTTAGAAGAGTTCTTCCATGCGTATCAGCATGATAATAGAGATGGGTACGGAAAAGGAGAATTCAACAGGGAGTTTGAGGCAAAAACATTTGTCGTTACGGCAGCTTTAGGCGAAGGAGTTCAAATGATGTATGGAGAATATGCTGGTATGAATGATATTATAGATCCATTAGAGAAAGGTTATTATAAAGATAACAACTTTGCTCTTTCCCCTGGAGCCGTAACTTCCGTTGTCTTTAATTCTTTATACAAAACTATTGCAAACAAATATGGAATGTATAATGCGAGCCGTAACAGAGGTCGTTCATCATATCATAAGAAAACCACGGTGCCTCCGTATAGTCTTATAAAAATAATACTGGATACGAATAATAATTGGAGACATTAATATGAAACGCATTTCTCTTTTTTTTATTATTACTTGCCTTTCGCTATTAATTGTGAAAGCTCATAATAGGACTCAAATCCCCATTCGTACAGACTCTGATGGGGGGGCATACAATTTAGCTGTTATCAACAACTTATTTATAAATGTCTTTGGATACAAAGAAGTTGAGACATGGCTTTCACTGAAACGTAAAGCGGGCTTTATCTGGGAAGTTGACAGCCTCGGACGGATCAAAAACTTCAAGCCCCAAAATTCGATAAAACCATTGTTATCTAATGTTCAAGAACAAAAATTACTTAGCTATATCAAGACGCATTCGGTTTATTTGTGTTTTTGGTATTACGACCCTTGCCTTGGAGAACACGACCTGCTGCGTATAAAAAAAGATGCTGAATACGAAATAAGGAACAAAGCTAAGTCAGGACGTAGAATCACAATTCGTGTTCCTTTTAATGATGAACTCGTTTGGGACTATGAAGAAGTCCGGAAAAAGTGTTTAAAGAAAGGAAAAAATCTCTCATATATACAATATATAAGATACAAAGTCCATAAATATATTCACGATGAATGATTTATCGATCCGTTTGTTGTTTCAAAAGTGTTTTCTATATTATGAACTATAGTTATGACCTCACGCAGGACGAAAATAAAGGCCTTACGAAAATACAGTACGACTATCTCGGTCACCCCATCCGCATCCAGTTCTCCGACGGCAGCTGTACGGAGTACGTCTATGCAGCCGACGGGCGCAAGCTACGGGAGAAGCATACGACGGCCGTTGAGGGACTGACGGTACGAATGGGGAACACCCTTAAGCTGACACCGGAGCAGACTATGGCTGTGTGGCAAAAAAATTTTTGTTCAAACAAGACTACAGACTACAGGATGGGGCTGCTTCCACTCTGTTTCCACCCCGATAGCTATAATCTCACTTTTTTCTTAAAAAAAACTCATTTATCGCTTACCGTATCATTTAATTCACTAATTTTGCATTGAAAAGCCTAATAAAAAGAACTATTTTCAATGACTAGGCGATTGTTCATATCCCCGTTCTTACTGATTGCTGCGGCTGTCAGTGCGATGGCATATGATAGTTCTAAAGGTACCGACTACCATTTCGACGGCGGTTATATGGCGGTTCGGCCAAGCTATGGAGCTACGCCTCCTGGACAAGCGCCCGTCTATTACGCCAGCTGTCATTACTTCATCCGCGACCATCAGGGCAATAACCGCTTGGTCGTAGACGGAAGTGACAACATCGAGCAGACTAATAATTACTTTCCGTATGGCGGGCCGTGGAACTATTTCAGTACCAATCAGGGCTTCCAACCATACAAGTACAACGGGAAGGAGCTGGACCGCGTGCATGGCCTTGACTGGTACGACTACGGAGCAAGAAGATATGACCCGGCCTATTGCCTCTTCACACAGATTGACCCCTTTGCAGAAAAGTATCCGCACCTAAATCCGTATGTGTATTGCGCGGGGAATCCGGTGAGGTATGTGGATCCGGATGGGAGAGATTGGGTTCTTGCCAAATATGGATCAGATTCTTTTTATTTCTTTGATGATAGAATTCATAGTCAGGAAGATATAAGTGAGAACTATTATGGTGGCTCTACTACTGATAATACAATCCAATATTTTGGCAGTGATGGAAGTGTTAAAAATGAAGACGGTAAATTGTTGTACAAACTTAATGACGACGGGACTTATTCAGATGCTAAGGGTAACATTTTATCAGAAGAAGTTGACAAGGGAGGTATTCATATAGGTAATAAGTCTTCTGTGAAAATAAATAAGAACAATTTGTATGGATTTTATTTAGGACCGCATAACCCCAAGCAGAATAATGGGAAAGATTCTTATGCACTTCCTCCAATTGATAATCTTGATTATGCTGCATTCTTGCATGACAAAGGGTATGATGGTAAAGATGCAGTTGGAGTTAAGGGGGCTTTATTTAATTGCGATGTTGCTTCCGATGATTTCAAGTTAGCTATGCGTAGCTATCTTTCTTCTTTTGGAACAACACCTCTCTCCAAAAAGTATATTGTCAGCATGTGCACAGCATACTCATTTGGTTCTATATCTCTTTAAAATATTATTTAAGGAAATTCATAAAATGAAAATAAATGGAAACATATTATATAGGATAATACAATATGCGAGCATATGTTATATCGTCATCTTCTCTATAAGTTGCATAATGTTTATAGGCAATGACCCAATGGAAGAATGCGTTCAATATGTCTTGCCTAATACAAATGTTCAGAGCTTTGCTAATAAACTGAAGAATTTAATGGCGGAGAACTCAGACGTACAATTCAATCCAACAAAATTGACTCCATATTGTCTATACGATGAATCTATACAATCATCTATCTGCTTCAATGACACTAATGAGGTCTTGCTAATTGAAGCCATTGAGCATGATGATGATGTCGTAGTGAGGATTGGGCCGATTCAAAGGCTTGAAGAAAATGGATCTTGGAAAAAGAACAGCTATAACAATGTGCCGATTGCAGGCTTTTCTTTTGGAAAAGCAGACGATTTCAAGCATGGTCTTCAAATACAGAAGGCCTTTGAAGAATGTGTATTGGAGAGACTTGGAGAATACCATAAGGATTGGATATATAATTACCTTAGTATCGTTGCATATTTCTTCTATTATTACCTCCTTGAGTTACCGATAAGTTACCTCGTTGCGGTTCTTTTGTTAGCTTTTAGCTTGAAAATGATGCGAAAGAAATGGAAGATGACCTCCTTACTATTATTGACGGTTGTACCATTCTTAGTGCTGTTGGCATCTCTCTTGTTAGCATTTGCTGCCCCTATTTTTTATAGGAACAAAGATGTATTCGATGCTCAAAGTAGACATATTTATGGTGGGAACAAGAATATTCACCCATTAACATTCCTCATAGATAAGAATAATCCCGTTTCAGATTATCTGAATGAGCATCAGGACATAGATGTAGACTATCCAGACATGGTGTATGGCAACTCTCTATTGATGTTTGCCATCATCAATGATAGTCCTACATCGGCAAAAGAGCTCCTGGAAAATCAGGCCAATCCCAATTATACCTCACCCCATAATGGAGGAACTCCCCTTCTGAAATCATTGCAGATACTCGATAGTTCTGAAAAACCAGATACCGCATTACTTTCCATGGTTTTGTCATTCGGCGCAGACCCCAATCTGTTCACATTCGACAAAAAGCACGATAGAAAACGTATACCGCTATTGGAGGTTAGGAGTCTGGAACAGGCACGGATGCTTGTAGAAAAAGGTGATGCGCAAGTTTCCGATGATATTATCCACATTATGGAACTGGGGCGAGATATTTATCCATTCATGAATGATTCAGTGCAAAATCAAATTGTAACATTCTATAAATCATTGTTGCATAATGATGAATAGTAAACTACATGGTCTACACGGTCTCCTATAAGAGCCTAATAATACAGGGATTATTCCTGTAAATAACAGATCGGATAATGAGACTTTAAAGCGTGCATATTACTGGCTTTTCGAATAATAGTTATGAATAAAAAGATACCTTCTCTGCTTGGCTTTTTAATATGTATAGCAAGCTGTTCTGTGAGACAAAACTTGAATAATGTCTGCGGAACCTATGTCGATGATTGGAGCGGCGGTTTGAGGGAAGGAGGGGATATGGTAAAAACATTGTGACTATTAAACAGGTTTCAGATCTGGATCAGTTCCCCAATGTGGATGATTATTGTGAAGGATATTATTTTTATCAACTATCAGACAAAGACAGTGGTCCTAAACCCTCAAAAGAAAGGATGGAAGCCATTCAAAGGTCATTTGAACAAAACGTCCTATCGAAGGTCGGATTGTATCACAGAGATATTCAAGACCTAATTGTCGGCTCTATAAGTGAGTTCGTTGACAAAAACTTCAGGACCATCATATTTTTAGATGTTTTCTTTGTTGTATTGCTCATATCCATATTATTTGTCAGAAAGATGAAACAAAAATGAATCAAATGAATTATTTTATGTGTATTGTGCGGGGAATCCGGTGAATTATGTGGATCCGGATGGAAGACATATATTTAAGAGCGAGCTCTTATGCTCTCTCCAAGAACCTCACTTGTGCCAGAACGATGTTCTGTCACTCAGACATCAGCAAAGCAAAAACACCGTTTCGCTACGCTACACTGAAAAAACTTGTCCTATAGCATTTGTCTGATGCCTGGAATCTATAGTTTCACTTGTTACTCTTTCATTGAAGTTTCGCTTTTTGCTCTTTCATTTTTCACTCCAAGATGATTACTGCGCGCAGCTTTTTCAGTGAAGCGCAGCGAAACGGTGTTTTTGCCAGATGAAGAGGTGGTTCCGCAGGAATGATGGGTGTGAGGGTTGAGCATCGGGGAGCTTGCTCACCAGGGCTAAGACCCTCACAGACATCAAGGCACGCAGTGCCCACCTCTTCAACTGGTGTTTTTTATGTTTTTGTCTTCATCCTCAATTGTTTTTGTCGCCTTTCGATAGGTATATCCCTGGTATATATCCCTGGTATATCGTAGGTTTATTTTGAGAATTGTTTGTACCTTTGCGCCCGAGCTTTTGGCCAAAGCGAGTAAGTAATCAAAACGTAAAAAAAGTACAACTATGAGAAAAATTATTTGTTATGACCGTGCAGACGGACATGCCTGCGGTCTGATGCCTTTAGGCAATGAGTGGTGGATTGTTACACGCGATGAGAAGTTTGAGTCGCTGGATCGCTCATACATCAGGTATGATGAAGGCAGCGAACTGATGTACCTGTGCGAGGAAGGAGCCACGTTGCACGTCACCGATCTGACCGTGATGATGGGCTTTGCCCTGGAGAACGCCTACGATGACATCCACGAGGAGCTGGATCAGCGGCTGAACACGCTCAAGGAACAGGGTGTCATGGTCAGCGAGGAGCCCCGCAGGCTGGACCTCATGATGCACTTGTACGGCAACGAGGGAACGCTGCGCAAGGGAGCGTACAGCATGGTGTGTGAGGATCGCCACCGTGCGGGTCGTTTCCTACTGAACCTCGATAACTTCGACGATGCCGACATCGCCATTCACTGGGGGTATGTCTATGCCGACTTCTTCCGGCGCCACGGTGTGGACGTCCACGTAACGCTCCGCGCCAAGTCCGCCGACATCATCGGTCAGCTCAAAGAGGGTGTGCCTGTAGGGTGGTCAATTGAGAATGAATAGCGTATGAACGAGACGGCATTTGATTGGATGCATCGGTCGGTGGCGGATTATGCCCTGATCGACGATGAGAAGCAGCTGGCGTGCCTGCCCGTATCTGCAAGTTCCAGCACTCAGTCAACAGCAGAGCCTGACCTTTTCGACCAAATCGCCGCCGACTAGGGCGTCAGCCCCTCCCCTTGGCCCCCTATATAAGGGGGGCC
>Ga0247609_10002444_pt1 | contig 19715 bp, 15 predicted proteins | sample 172DNAGHGlowgp2_FD_193487 | JGI IMG/M metagenome (GOLD analysis project Ga0247609, IMG submission 193487) | Sheep rumen microbial communities from Palmerston North, Manawatu-Wanganui, New Zealand - 1728 DNA GHGlow gp2 | ecosystem: Host-associated > Mammals > Digestive system > Stomach > Rumen ...
TAAGGGCATCCAGATACTCCCTGTCAGCCTTTTTGGAAACGGACATAGGCATGATGGAGCCGTCCTCCATCCAGATCATGTAAAAGTATTCGTGACCGGTGGGAATGAATGAGTAGGTTTCCGTACTTTCAGCATAGCAGCCCAGGCATGCGACGACCTCATAAGAGATCCATTGATCTTTGTATTCAGAACTGTTGGGTTCCGCCTGCTCGTACGTGGCAACAACCCCGCCGAACAGCAGATTCCTTAAAAAGAACGCGCATGTTCCGAACAGCAAAAGAGCAAGTACCGATACAACCGCAAGACTTCTAGTGTTTTTCATAATATACCCCCACGAGGGAAACTGTCCGATATTGTATCACATGCAGACAATATATGCGTGGGGGCTTATCCCGTCTTTACTCAGCTTATTCACGCTAAACGGGCTCAGCTTACTTTCCCGTGATCCTCGCTTCGAAAACCCCGTCCTTGAGTTCTGTACTGAGCTTTTGTCCGTGCTGCTCGATTATCCTTCCGGCTATGGCGATTCCGTATCCGGGTGTGAAACTGTCAGCGCCGGTCTTATTCGTAATGACAACCGCTTTCGGAGTGATGTTTACTTCGATCTCCGAATCTTTGGTCCTGTATCTTGCAGCATTGTCTAACAGATTGAATACTGCAGTCCTGAAATAGTCCCTGTCTAACTTTGTTTTCCTGTCGCCTTTGATACTTATGACGGTTCCGGTCTTTTCCGCAGCCTCTTCGAAGATCTCACGCAGAGAGGTTTTCGAGAGCTTCAGAGAACTCTTGCCGGCCGTTTTCAGGATCTCCTCGATATCCATGTTCATCTCCGTGATCTTTGCCATAATGCTGTCTGAATACCTGGACTTGTCAGCCTCGTCAGTTGCATCCTTCAGATTCTCGGCATAACCTCCGATTATCTGCAGCGGAGTCTTAAGGTTATGGGCAAGTGAATCTATCAGGTTGTTCTTGAACAGATTGTTCTCATATGCCTTCTTATACTGTGAATAAGGTCTTATGGCAGTAAGACAGGGAATCCCGATGCCCAGGACCGCCAGTATCACGGCCATGAGGATAATGAACGGCCTGAAATATGTCTCAAAAGAAACTGTTGTAATGATGTATTCCAAAAGATATCTGTTTCCGCCGTTTCTTATGATCCTGATGCATCCCTGAGTCCTCAGGTCTCCTGATCTGATCTCGGTGCGGTAGGAATCCTCCGTATTTAATTCAACAAATCTGCTGTCATAGGCGGGATAGACCAGATCTCTCATGTTCCCGGCTTGGAAGATATCGCCCTCCTGCGCCAAAAACTTCTCCGGATATTCCGGTCTGTCAAAATAGTACAGACCGTCAAATCCCGAGGTGTCGACATAATAGACACCATAGTTCGTCCGGTCGGTAAAATCCCAGTGTTTCATGAGTCCCGGAATGACATTCCGGCCGTTTTTCATGCTGACCTTACCGGGATGAAAGGTATCTCCATCCTCTGCATAAGAATCTATCCTGACAAAAGAATACAGGGTGTTTCCGCTAAACTCCGAAGCATACATGTACAGGTAATTGCCGGTACCGTAAAATTCAGACAGGGTGGTCAGATTCGTGCTGGCCGAAATGTGCTGATCCGGAATATCAGAAAATTCACCCGCTTCAGCGCTTTTCCTGTATCTGACGGACCATTCGCTGCCATCGATCACTTCTGTGCTCTTCCCCTTTTCCAAAAGAGCCTCATCGTCAGTAATATAGATCCAGTCCCTGATGTTCTTTTCGATAGGGATAACGTCATAATCCGTCTCAAAGATAACGTCAAAATCCCCGTCGTCATTTATCTTTGCGACCCGCATGTAATCCGTGTTGTATATCTTGTTAAAGATGCTGATAAAAGTGCTTCCGACGGTTCCTTCATCGTATTTGACGACCATCTTCTCAAATGTCTCGCCCTGTTTGGTAAATCCGGAGTAGATCGAGTCATTGTAGATCTCCTTCAGATACGACGTGACCAAACCGAAGATCACTATGCCCAAAAGCAGTCCTATGAGCAGCCTGCCGATTACAAAACTGAAATAACCTCTTCTCTTCATGTAACTATCTCCCATATCTGCAGCCATTATCTCTGTCTGAACTGCCGCTGATTCAGTCGAATCTGTATCCGACACCGATAAGTGTCCTTATGCGCGAACCCTCTTTCTTGAGTTTTTTACGGAGGTTCTTCACACGGTTATCGATCACGCGCTCGGAGATAAAGTCATCTCCTCCCCAGGCAACAGCTAGCAGAAGCCTTCTTGTGACCGCCACACCCGGATGCTCCATCATGTACTTCAGGATCTGGTATTCCTTAGGCGGCAGATCGACCGGCTCTCCTTCAACGGTAACTTCGAATCTCCGGGGATCCAGGGTGATCAGTCCGCTTGTGAGGATCTTCCTCTCCTTATGTCCGGCCGTTGACCGTTCCAGAAGTGCCATAAGCTTGCTGTACAGTATCGCCAGCGAAAACGGCTTTACGATGTAATCGTCGGCGCCAAGCTCATAACCGTAAAGAACGTCTTCTTCCCTGACCTTTCCCGTCAGGAACACGACCGGAATATCCGACCTTTTTCTGATGATCTTACAGAGCTCAAAACCGTCAAGGCCCGGCATCATGATATCGAGGATTATCAGATCATATTTCCCGTTCAGGATCTTCGACAGACCGGCATTGCCGTCCTCAGCAAGATCCAGGCTGATCATGTCACGCCTGCCGAAATAATCTCCGATGACTTCTCTTATCTGACTGTCGTCCTCAACGAGCAAAACCCTGTGCATGAGTACCTCCGTCTGAGAGTATGTTACATGTTCAGTGTATCGTTAGTGTATCGTTTTCGCAAAAAGGGAATGGATACATCTCCACATAAGCCGGATTTGTATGAACCGGAGCGGTCCCGGAAAATCCGGTGTACAGTTTTTTGTACATGCGAAAACGCTTCAAAACATGGACATAAAGCCGGATTATAGTAAAATCATGTTTTTGTCCGCCTTTTTGCCGCGAAAACATGAACATCGTTTTGAACCTGTCCGGCAGCAGTCTGTAAATTTGTGAAACTGATAATCAATTTCATATTGACACTGAAATGCCCCGATTTTATAATACTTTTCCGTAATCAAAGAAAATAAAAAGGGAAATTGCGGCCTCCGGCCAATATCTGAAAGGACAGATGATGGATTTCAGCATAAGAAAAACAGCATCCTTGCTGCTTGCGGGACTATTAACATTCAGTGCCTGCGCATGCTCATCCGGGATTGCCGGTCAGGATAACGGCAGGCTCAAGGTCGTAACGACGATCTTCCCTGAATACGACTGGGTAAAGGAGATCGCGGGTGACAGGATCGGGGATATCGATCTTACGCTTCTCCTGGACAACGGCGTCGATATGCACAGTTTCCAGCCTTCGGCTCAGGATATCATCCGGATCTCTTCCTGCGATGTTTTTGTCTATGTCGGCGGAGAGTCGGACGAATGGGTCGAAGATGCCCTGAGGGAAGCCGTCAATAAGGATATGAAGGTCGTAAACCTCATGGAAGTCCTGGGAGATGATGTCGTTGAGGAGGAGACCGTTGAGGGCATGCAGGCTGAAAATGAGGAAGGTTCTGAAGAAACCGAATACGACGAGCATGTCTGGCTTTCCCCCTTGAACGCCCGGCGTCTTGTAACCGGGATCGCAGATGCCATGGCTGAAGCAGACCCGGGAAACGCCTCCGTATATAAAGACAACGCTGCCGCCTATAACAAAAAACTGGACGGACTTGACGGAAGATACCGCTCTGCGGTAATGAATGCCGCTAAAGACACTGTTGTCTTCTGTGACAGATTCCCTTTCAGATATCTCACCGACGAATTGCAGCTTGATTACTATGCGGCTTTCGCAGGCTGCTCGGCTGAGACGGAAGCAAGCTTTGAGACGGTGATCTTCCTCGCAGGCAAGATCGATGAACTGGACCTTAAGACCGTCTTCGTCATCGAAGGCTCAGACCAAAAGGTCGCTCAGACGGTAATCGGCAATACAAATTCCAAGGATCAGGAGATCCTCGTCCTGGATTCTATGCAGAGCACGACTTCTTCTGACAGCGCCAAAGGTGTTACATATATGTCGGTCATGGAAAAGAACCTTGAAGTGCTTACCAAAGCACTTGGCTGATAAGGAACAGATAAAAGGAAAAGGTGAAACGGCGCGAAAGCTATGGACCAGCTGATATGCAAGAATCTCAAACTCGGCTACGAGAACATCACTCTTACTGAAGACCTGAGCTTCAGTGTCGAAAAGGGTGATTATCTCTGCATCGTCGGTGAAAACGGTGCAGGCAAGTCCACGCTCATGCGTACTCTTCTCCGTCTTCAGAAACCACTTTCAGGCACTATCGAATACGGCGATGACCTGAAGGCTTCCAAGATAGGTTATCTGCCCCAGCAGACCGTAGTGCAGAAGGATTTCCCCGCTTCAGTCTTTGAGGTTGTCCTCTCAGGATGTCAGAACAGTCTGGGTTATCACCTTTTCTATTCCAAGGCAGACAGGAAAAGAGCATCCGATAACATGGCCCGTCTCGGCATAAGTGACCTCGCGAAATGGTGTTACAGGGATCTGTCCGGCGGCCAGCAGCAGCGCGTTCTACTTGCGAGAGCCCTCTGCGCCACGGAGAAGATGCTCCTTCTTGATGAACCGGTCGCGGGACTGGATCCGCTCGTAACGGGTGAGATGTATGAACTCATAAAGCGGCTCAATAACGAAGGCATCACTGTGATCATGATATCCCACGACATTGCATCTTCAGTCAGATACGCAAAGCATATCCTTCACATCGGCAATGAGTTCTTTTTCGGAACAGTTGAAGAATATAAGAGATCGGCTGCAGGAAGTGCTTATCTTGAAGGCAGCCCTGATAACACGTCTGAAGGAAGGTGAAGCATTAATGATCGATATCCTGATATCTTCCTTTTCCTATCCCTTCGTCAGATATGCCCTGATCGTCGGTGTCCTCATCGCTCTCTGCTCGTCACTTCTCGGAGTCATCCTTGTTCTCAAGAGATTCTCCTATATCGGTGACGGTCTGTCGCACGTCGCTTTCGGCGCGATGGCGATCGCGGCCGTTGTCGGACTTGCGGATAAGATGGTGCTTACGCTTCCCATCACTATCCTGTGCGCGATACTGCTCTTATGGACCGGTCAGAACACCAAGATCAAAGGTGACGCTGCTATAGCAATGATATCTGTCGGAGCACTCGCCGCCGGATACCTTCTCATGAATCTGTTTCCCACATCCTCAAATATCTCCGGAGATGTATGCTCCACACTTTTCGGATCCGCCAAGATACTGACTTTGACAAAGTCAGAAGTGGTACTGAGCATCGTGCTGTCGGTGGTCGTTGTGGTGCTTTTCGTTGCCTTCTACAACAGGTTCTTTGCTGTGACATTCGATGAGAACTTCGCAAAAGCCGTCGGAACGAAGACCAATTTCCTGAATCTGCTTATTGCAACGGTGATCGCGGTGATAATAGTCCTTGCGATGAACCTTGTCGGCTCGCTCCTCGTGTCCGCTCTGGTGATCTTCCCCGCACTTTCGGCGATGAGGATCTTCAAGAGCTTCCGCTCGGTAACCATCTGCTCATCCGTCATATCTGTCTTCTGCGCTTTGCTGGGGATCGTGCTCTCTATCCTGCTCGGAACCCCCACAGGTTCAACGATCGTCATAACAGACATAGCCGCATTTCTGATCTGCGTTGTCATCGGAAAGATCCGCGGCTGATCCGTAAGGGTTCCCTCTTCAGGCCTTCCCTTCCTTGAACATCCTCATCATCTCATTGGTAAGGCTGTAATCATCGGGCTGAAGCTCGACGTCCTCTCTTGAACGCCATTCGGCTATTTTAAGCTCGCCTTCATCCATCTTTATCGTATCGTCCCCGTCGACATCGCAGTAGAAACCGGTCAGCAGGTCATCGACTATGCCCCATGGCTGTGATTTGTAGTAACGGATGTTCTTTACCAGAAGACCTGTCTCTTCCATGACCTCGCGTGCGACAGTCTCTTCAAGGGTCTCGCCAATCTCGGTAAACCCTGCCACAAGCGCATAATGCGCATACCCCGTCCTGTATTGTGTCACAAGGATCTTATCGCCGTTCGTGACACCGACTATGACGGCAGGAACGATCCTGGGATAGATAACGTTGCCGCATTCACAACGGAGCGCACGTTCCTTATCATCTGTACGGGTCTTGTTCCCGCACCAGCCGCAATACCTGTTTCCGCGGTACCAGTTTGCAAGCTGCAAAGCAGTATAAGCGAGGAACACCCTGTACTTCTCGGCCGTACCGGTGCGCCTGAATGTCCTCACGTTCACGAATTCATATCCTTCCGGGATCTTCAGGTCCTCATCACCTGCATCCAGAAAGAAACAACCGTCTTTATCGATCGAAAAAAGATAGATCAGCCTGTCCGCGCATCCTTCAGGCATTTCGCACACACGCGGGAAGACACCGTCCTTTACAAGAACATCCTGCTTACGGAATGCAATGACGATACTGTCAGACAATGGCTTTCTGTCCGGATAATAATGATTATCCAGCTTATGCGGGAAAATATCCTGTATCATGATCTTTCCTTAGAAATTGAAGGTCTCAGGTGCTGCGGTAAATGAGCTTATGGTCGCAGCCGCGTCTTCGAAATAAAGGACCTGGGTATTGTCATCATCAGCGCTGTACATTCCCTTGAGCTCAGGGTGCTTGTCGAGCATTGCAGCCTTGACTTCACGGGAATCATCGTTTACGAGCCTGCCTGATACGCGGAGCCATGAGCCTGTCTCACCGTCGAAGGCACAGATCTCTGCCTTGGGATTTGCAGCAAGCTGCCTGGATACAGGCTTTACCTTGCCTGTCTGAATGTAGAGTCTGCCGTTATAAACGAGTGCCGTGCCAAAAGGTCTTACTCTCGGCTGGTCGCCTTCAGCAGTAGCAAGATAATAAGTTTTTGTCTTGTCCAGAAATGCGCAGACTTTCTCGATGTTTTCCATAATAAGAGTCCTTCTTTCCGTTTTATATATGAGAGTATTTTACCATAACAGGATCACTGTCTTTGGAGTTTATAAGATCCTGACTCAAGTCTTTTGGCTGTGGTCTTCAGATCAGCATGTCCGGAGTATAGTAGCCGCTGTCTATAAGGATATCCTTGTAATTATTGACGTCAACGGTTACCGGAGAGCAAAGATATGTCATTAACGGCTTCGTTCCGTTGGTATATGTCTCCGTATCATTTATCTCAACATTCTGACCTGAAAGTATCTGGTCAGCCATCGTTACCGCACGGTCAGCAAGGGTCCTTGTATCCTTGAAGACCGACATTGCCTGCTTGCCGCTGATTATATTCTTTACATTGGTTATATCACAGTCCTGTCCCGTAATGATGGGATACGGTCCTTTGTATATTGCTTCCAGAGCCGCTTCAACACCAAGAGCTGTTGAGTCATTTGAACAGATCCATGCATCAATGACGGTTCCGTCCGGATAGAATCTTCCGATTATGTTTTCCGCTCTGCCTCTTGCCCTGTCAGTATTCCATGCATCCGTGCAAACTTCGGGGAATGAGACCTGGGCGGAACGGACGTTGACCAGGCCGCTGTCGATATAAGGGTAAAGCACATCGAATGCGCCGTCGAAGAAAAGCTTTGCGCTCGGGTCGTCGCGGTCACCTGCCGTGAATTCGATATTGTAGACCGCACCTTCAGGAGCTTTATCAAGCTTCAGCATGTTTGCGACATACTCTGCCTGCAGGACTCCTGTCAGATAGTTGTCAAAAGCAACGTAATAATCCGGTTTATCCGTATGATAGATGATCCTGTCATATGCAATGACAGTTATACCCTTCCCGTCCGCCATGTTGAGCACTTCGGCCAGGCTTGCGGGGTCAATTGCGGCGATGATAATGACGCTGCAGCCCGAATTGATCATGTCCATTATCTGGACCTGCTGAGTGCTGACATCATTTGACGCATACATGAGATCGACCTCATAGCCCTTGTCGGCAAGTCCGTTCCTCATACGGTCACCATCCTGGTTCCATCTCATAAGATCCTTTGTCGGCAGTGATATTCCTATCTTTCCCGCTTCCGGCATTATGGTTGCCGGAACCTCTCCCGGAGCGAGATATATGTTTTCGACTATTTCCTGCAGTTCCTTTTTGAACTTTGAATCGGATTTTTTCTTAACGAGCCACTTATCGCCGTCCTGAACAAGACTTATCTCTATCTCTTTACTCAGGAAATCCTTTTCCGGTGTGTTTTCGATGTCATCAAGGACAGTCTTCAGATCATAATCGAAATATCCTTCGGCGGCCTTTTCCGCATCGGCATATCTTAATTCGACCGTGACGCTGCCTTCTTTTTCCTTGGCAGATGCTTCGGATCCGGTAATCTCATACACGGAATGCTCCAGTACGCACTTAAGTATAAGTTCCTGTTCCTCAGTAACATTAAATTCCGCTTCGTTCTTGGCATCGACATATTTCGATGCCTTCTTTCCTGCCAATACCCTGGAAATATATGATCCTGCGGCATCCTCCACCGCTTCTGTTGCTTTTTTATCCGCAGCTCCAAAGCAGCCCGCGGAAGTCACGGATAATACCGCTGTCATGATTCCTGCAATGATCTTTTTTATCCTCATATTATGCCTCCCGGTGATCTTCCATTATCCCTTTTTAAATAGATCAGATGCTTTGATTATAGCAGTTGCAGCTTTCAGATGTGTATGCTATCCTGTTGTTGAACGCGTTCAATAACCGAGGTAGGACCATGCAAAAAGATGAAAAACTGAACATAACCAAAGAGAAACTGCTCGAAGCGACTTTCGCGCTGATGGAAGAACTTGACGACCCGCTCAATGTAACCTCGAGACAGATAGCCGAACGGGCCGGAACGAAGCCCTCCATGATCAATTACTGCTTCGGATCGCGCGAAAACCTTATCTATCAGACATTCCAAAAACAATATCTCGGGTTTCTTCATGATTCCGAGATCGCAAAGCTCATATCGTCGGATATCCCTCCGAAGGAACTTCTCAAAAAGCTCCATTATACGGTCGCGAAATGCCTTGCTGACAATCCGAAGTTCACAAAGGCCATCACCGGACACGTTCTTTTCAACCGCGACCTGTCACAGGAGTCGTTCAGCTTCACATATGTGAAAAAACACTATGCAGGCCGTAAGACCGATAAGGAATGCAGGCTCATCGCGTATGAGATGTCTACCATGATGCAGCTGATCATCTGCAGGAAAGACGATATCAGAAAAGATTTCGGCATCAACCTTGATGACCCGGAAGAACTCCGCCATTACATAGACATGCGGATAGACCTGCTCTTAGGCGAATAATATGAAATATATCTTTGATCTCAGATCCATACCTAAGGAAAAGCTCCCCCTTTCAGGAGGAAAAGCATCTTCCCTGTCACTCATGATGAATGGTCTCAAAATGAATATCCCGTCCGGGTATGTCATCACGGCTGACGGCTTCCGTGACGGAATCATCAGCGAAGACGCGGCAGCTGAACTGGACATCATCCTCACGAAACTTAACAGGAGCATGACCTATGCGGTCCGTTCCTCCGCCCTGGGCGAAGACGGCGCGGACAATTCTTTTGCGGGACAGTATGAGACTCTGACCGGTGTCGGTGTTGACGGAATAAAGGACGCCGTCACGGCCGTTGCCGCATCCGCGAAAAATGCCAGGGTGGAAAACTACAAGGATCAGAACAATATCAGGACCGGGGGTATCGGTGTCGTTATCCAGGAGTTCGTCCGTCCGGAATATGCGGGTGTCATCTTCACCTCCGACATCATCACCGGAAGGGACGATAAGATCACCGGCAACTATGTTCACGGCGAGGGCGAGAAACTCGTGTCGGGCACAGAGAACGCCGAAGAATTCAGGATCGGCGCACTTAAATACTCTTACGAGGGCAATAAGGAACTTGAGCCATATGCAAAGACTCTCCGCAGGTATTCTCTGGCGATCCGTTCTTTTTATGGTGTCCCGATGGATATCGAATGGGCGGTCTCAGGCTCACGCGTGTATATCCTTCAGGCGCGTCCGGTTACTACCCTGAACAGGCATTCTGTCAAAGATTACAATGTCAACGGAACACGTTCGGGCTATAAACTCCTGACCAAGACCAACGTCGGCGAGATCTTCATGAAGCCCGTAAGCCCCATGACTTTCAGCGTTCTGGAAAAGATAAACGGATTCCTGGGGCTCCCCGAGTGGCTAGATAATGTCTGCGGTCAGGCATATATGAACATATCCGTTATGTGTTCACTGATGGTCTCTGTTTTCGGCAAGACCCCCGAACAGGCATATGAGACGGTAAAAGAACTGGTGGGCGGGATCCCGTCAGGTGTTGAGATCCCAATATCTCCGTTCGATAAAAAGGCATTTAAAAAGAATATCTTCCATCTGATCTTCCCCAAAGACAGATCTAAGCTTACAAAAAAGCAGAAACACGAGATGGTACTGCATCTTGACGAGATCTCGGACAGACTGATCTCCGAGATACGGGAAATCGATAATAATGCTGAACTGATGTCATACTGGGACAAAGTTCTGCTCCCGGGGCTGAATGACGGACTAGCATCGATACTGTCAGAGAGCGGGATGTCACTGGTCCCTCTTTTCGGGACACGCAAAAAGATAGCTAAGACAGCGGGCGAGGATATGGCGAACCGCCTCTGCACCGGCTGTGTCGGAGTGCTTGCCTCGATGAAGCCGATGCTCCTTCTTGAGGATGTGGCTGAAGGCCGGATGTCCCGTGAAGAATATATAAAGATCTGCGGACACCGCTCAGCAAACGAGATGGAACTTATGGAACCGCGGCCTTATGAGGATCCGTCATTCCCTGATGCTCTTCTTAAAGAACGCAGGGAGAAAGGTCCGGATCTCAGGAAGATCCTGGAAGATCAGGAAGATTCATATCAGAAAGCGCTGGCTGAATTCAAATCGGAATATCCTTCAAAGAGCAAATGGATCGACAAGGAGATCACAAAGTTTATCCGAGCCAACGATTTCCGTGAAGACATAAGGAGCAAGGGCGTCAGGATCTTCTGCGTCTTCAGGGAATACTGCCTCCGTGCCGGTGCAATAAACGGCCTTGGTGATGACATCTTTATGCTTGGCTATAACGAGATGTTCAGCCTTTTGAGAGGGGATGATTCCGCTGTTCAATATATCCCCGGGCGAAAAGAAAACTTCAGGAGATATCTGTCATATCCAGCCTTCCCCAACCTTGTCATAGGAAGGTTCGATCCTGATGAATGGCTAAAGGATCCCGCCCGCAGATACGATGTTTTTATCAGCGGCCGGACCGGTGATCAGGATATCCCGTCGGATGTCAAAGGCTTTGCCGGCGCTGCAGGAACCGTAACCGGTACTGTCCGTGTCATCGAAGACATCAGCGGGATCGGCGATCTTAAAGAAGGCGAGATCCTTGTTACCCGCGCCACAAACGTCGGTTGGACAGTGGCATTCCACAAAGTCTCGGCGATCGTCACCGACATCGGCGCTCCCCTGTCACATGCTGCGATAGTCGCACGCGAATTCGGCATTCCCGCTGTTGTCGGCTGCCGCAACGCGACCACTGTCCTCAAGACCGGTGATGTGGTCACTGTCGACGGGGGAAAAGGCACTGTGACACTTATAAGCTCTCTTCCCCTTCAGAGCACGCCTTAAACAGGCCTTAAAAGCAGACATTAAGACAACATATATTATTTTATGTTACTATTACTGGAGTAATCACGGCAGGAGAGGAATAACTCCATGATAGATTTTTACAATGCTTTTATATCGTACAGACATGCCAAGCTTGATTCGGCGATTGCAGAACATATTCAGCGCAAACTTGAACACTTCCATGTCCCGCACAAGTTGAAGAAGAACTTAAAGCACGATAAGATCAACAGGATCTTCAGGGATAAGGATGAACTCCCCATCACGAGCGACCTTACGGAGACCATAACCGATGCGCTCAGGAAGGCTGAATACCTTATAGTTATCTGCTCGACAAACACCAAAGAATCCTTCTGGGTAAAAAGAGAGATAAAGACATTCCTTCAGACCCACCCGGCAGACAGGGTGCTTACCGTACTTTGTGACGGTGAACCTTTTGATGTCATTCCCGAAGAACTCCTGTCCATGGAGAAGGAGTATCAGGACGAGTACGGCATGACACACAGGATCAAAGTGCCGGTGGAGCCGCTTTCATGCGATTACAGACTGCCCCGTTCCACAGCTGACAAGGAAGAACTTCCCCGTCTGGCATCAGCTCTCCTCGGATGCTCTTATGACGAGCTTCAGAGAAGAAACAGACAATACCGGATCAGACGTGCGGCTGCCGTGATCGGCGCAGCTTTTGCTGCTGTTGTGGCATTCGGATGCTACATGGGATACACAGGCAAGAAGATCAACGACAGTTATATCGAATCTCTCAGGAGCAGATCCATGTATCTTGCAAATGAATCTGAGCAGCTCCTGAATGAAGGCAAGAGAGCCGATGCGATCCATCTCGCTCTTGCTGCCCTTCCTGACGGCCCCAAGGATAAAATGCCCATAACCGCCCGGGCAGAACGTGCTGTCACTCTGGCAACATCATCATACGAGACCAATTCCGGCGTTTCCTATACGCCTATCTGGAACTACAAGACTTCACATCCGGTAAAGGATATCCTTCTTTCTGAGAATTCCTTCTATCTGGCTGCAATGGATCAGGCGGGCGATGTATATTGCTGGGATACCGGCACTCACGGACTGGTCTTCGAGAAGGGCGGCAACAATGATCAGATCGACTTCCTCTTCCCTGATAATGAATCGATCCTGATAGTATTTGAGAACAAAATAGAATGTTACAACATCAAGACCGGCGCCCTTATGTGGACCTTTGAATCTTTAGATGAGTATCCCATCCGTAAAGGTGAGATCAAGTGCGCCTCACACGCGATCTATATTCAAAACGGGGACGGTTCGGTCTCAATGCTCTCCGGAAGGGACGGCAGCGTCAGGAACACTTACCAGTTAAATGATTCCATGTTCTTCACGAGCATCAACAATCTTACTGTATCACCTGACGGAAAAAAGATAGCTTATACAGACATTTCCATGTCTTTTGACAGCCAGGACGTCTATGTTTTCGATACAGAGACCGGGAAAAAGAGTTCGGCTTCCATCGAGGCATTCATGATCTGGTCGATGAGCTACATCGACAATGAACATCTGTGCATCATTTCAAGTGCTGACATGACCAGTGATTCATTCTCATTCAGCGATGATATGATCGTAAAGAGAACGGGTTACATGGATGTGTTCTGTTTCGATGGTTCGGCAAAACAGCTCTGGAAGAAGGAACTGACATATAATGATATCTCTTCCCGCATCGACACCATGTACATACCCTCACGCGATTCAGTGCTTATCTATGCCGGAAATACCGCCGTTATCTGTGACGTAAAGACCGGAACTGAGACCAATGTCTATCAGACCGGCAGTTCCATCATTACTTCGGGAGACTTTAACAGCAACGGTATCCCGGAATTCATCAGCAGGGATGGCGAATACCTTCTTGCCCTGAATGAGGATAATAATGATCTTGTCTCATATAATGTTCTTTGCGACAGGATCAAGATAGGTATAGCTGACGATAATCTCTATGCGGTCTCGGCCGGAAGCTCGGATATTATCTGCTATTTCCGTTTCCTTGAAGACAGCGGGTTTACAGAAATCGATGCTTATGGCGGTTACTCGTCAGGCTCGTCTTTCCAGACCAGCTATTCAGACGATGATTATCTCATCATCGGTGCAACCGTAACCGATACTGAAAATGTCCGTGTCAGTGTTATCGACATAAACTCCGGCAAGCTGCTCTTCACGAAAGATGTGGAAGCTGAAAGCGGTCTTCTCCAGAACTTCAGCATTGAGCTCCATGATGATACTATCTACGGCATTTTCGGATATGCCTTATATGTGATCGACCCTGAAAGAGAGAGCGTCAGTCCGGTCGATGTCCAGCTTGGTTATGAGAATACGGTATCTGGAGGCAAGATCATCACGGCTGTTCTTAACGAATCACGTTTTGAGATCGAAGTCAAAGATCTTGACGGATCGAACAGCCAAAAGATCACATCAAAAGACGCAGACGGAATGGACATTTTTTCTTTGGGAAACCCCGTTTATGTTAAAGAGCTTGATCAGGTCTTCATGCCGTTTAAGAACAAGCTGTTCGTTTGTGATCTGTCCTCCGAGAAGATAAAGGAGATCGAGGTTCCGGAGAACTGGAACGTCGATAAGAATTTTGATTTTTATGTAAAGACTTCTGATGACAGATCAAGGATCCTGTTGTCCGACGGAAACTCACTCCTTGTAACAGACAGCAGCTTCAAGGAACAGTACACGATACGCTGCAATTACACTTACCGCTGCAGTGCTGTCTTCAAAAAGGACATCCTGTACGTTGTTGCAGACGGATATCTTTTCCTCTATAACAGCAAGAGCGGCGAGGTCATCGGCAAATACGAGATGACACTTTACGGAACCGGCAGTTCCGATCTGATATTTGACGATCCCAACCACCTTCTCTATTTCATGACCGGTGACCAGATCAGCATTTTCGATACCGAAGCATGGGTAGAGGTCGCATGTGTAAAGAACGCTTACTGTTACCATGCCTCCACAGACCGTTTCTATGTCTATTCATATCTTACGAGTTCTGAATGCACGCCGGGCTACTTCAAGCATTATTCACTGGATGAGCTTATCGCGAAGGCCGAGCTCCTTATCGGAGAACAGGAACTCCCCGTTGAGATAAGATCAAAATACGGAATCTGATCTAAACTTAAAAGGGTGCCTTCAAAAGCACCCTTTTATTATATTTGCTCCGGCCTTATCTTCTTTCTTTATAGAACCTGTCGAAAAGATCTCCGTTGACAATGTAGATATCATGCTCGTCATCCGCCCTGACAGTAAGATAATCACCTATCTTGCCGGAATAGTACTTGTCCTCGGTCCAGGCAGTGAAGAGTTTTACAGGCTGCTCAAGCGGCTTGGCGAATACGATGGAGCTTCCTATCGTTCTTGCGGTCTTGGCAAAAGGCATGACCTTCTTGACTTCACCGGTCTTTCTGTTCTTGATCCTCGGCTCGTATTCGAAGGCCTCATCCTTTATATAGACAAAATTAGTAAGCTGGTAGCTGTTTAAGAGCTTGTTCTCTTTGATCGGATAGACCTCGCCTTCGACGCCTATCATGAGATAAGCTTCCTTGTCGATGACTGTATCGACATCGCCTTCCAGCGTTCTTATGTTGATGGGAGTTCCGATGGGGAAAACATCCGAGAGCCTGACATAACCAAGTGACTGGGCGATCTTCTCATAGGCCGGCCATTTCGTGGTGTTGAGCTTGGTGTCTTTCGCGTATATAACAAGGAATCTGTCGTAATACCACTGGAGACGCTCTTCGATAGTCTCCCTGGCGGACTTGGTAAGGAGATCGGGGAGCATGGAGCCGCCTGCCTTAAGCGTGTGACCGCCGCCTCCGCCGCCTAATCCTTCGGCAAGATATGCTGCGAGTTCATCAGCACGGACTTCCTTTGAACAGCTCCTGACGGAGAATTTGACTTCATAAGGACTTGTGTAAAAAGCCACGCAGACATTTACATTTTCCGTCTCAAGCGCGAAATCGCTTATGACACCGAGAATGCAGGGATCACAGGCCTCAGCCTCGATCACCAGATACTTGTTGCTCGGATGATAGTCATAATTCAGGATAGCCTTTCCGGTTATCTGAAGCTCATCAAGCGAGATATTTGAATTGATCATCTCAGTAACAGTTGCCTTGTTGATGACCAATGTGTCCATCATATCGCGGTCCAAAGGGTGTGACACCTCAGACAGCCTGTTTGTATCCGAGAAAAGACCGTAATAGAGCGCAGTCGCAAGAAGCCTGTTGTCATTTGGATCCAGACCTTCATCTTTTATCAGCGACCAGCAAAGAGTCGCGCAGCTTCCCACATCGCTTCTGATAAATGACAGATTTTCGGGAAGTGAAGAGACCTTATGGTGATGGTCGATAACGGCGATCGTCGCAGCATTTGTGGATGAAACATTCTTCTGCCCGAACTGGCAGTCGACCAGGATGACAAGATCAGGTTCTTCCGCAAAGAACGGTTCGTATTCGACAGGAACCTCCAGTTCCTTGATCATGATAAGGAGATTGCTCTTCTTGATCTCATTCCTGCCCCTGTAAATGAATCTGGCCTTCTTCTTGTTCTGCTGAAAATACCACATCAGCGCGTATCCCGAAGCGAGTGCGTCAGCATCCGGATTATCGTGGCACTGAATGACAATATTCTCGTAATCTAAAAAGTCTTTTAATTCCATAAACAACTACCCGAATCTTAAAAGTTGCCCAAATATTTTACCAAAAAGCAAAAGGAAACGCACTAATATACTTTTTAATCCTTATTGATGCCTTCCGGGCAGCTGTATGGAATCTTTCCGCTTCAGACTGCAGTGGCGCACTGATCCCGGAGCATCATCTTTCTCCTGTTTAAGATCAGGAGCACAACTGCCGCTGCCGGAACCGCGAGAACGTATATTGCTGTATATCCGAGCATGAACAGGGGGTTATCCTGAGGCCATACCGCTGAGATGATCCCGCAGTAAAGGTTGCTCAATGAGTGCAGTATCATTGCGGGCCAGAGTTTTCTTGTACGCGCAGTTACAAATCCAAAAGAGAGGCCCAGTATGAATGTGTAGAAGACCTGTGCCGGACCCTGTGATATAAGATGCGGCAAAGCGAAGAACACTGCCGACAGGATGATCGCAGGCTTTGTTCCCAGCACCATGAGCCTGTCAAAGAACAGTTTCCTGAAAAGTATCTCTTCTGCCACTGGCGCGAAAACAAGCAGCAGGAAGCAGTAGAAAACCGGTCTTGCGAGTATCTGCTCTGCCGTGACTGCAGGTGTCTTGATATTAAGTATCTTCACGATGATCCCCATGGGCATCATTGCGCTGACCGACAATCCCGACTGTATCACGAATATCTTTGCCATGTTTGCAAATCCGGGCTTCATTAAAGGAGTGCTGCTTTTGGCTGTCTTCATGCCGGTAAGGGCAAGATATGCGGCAGGCAATGCTGCACCATACGGAATGATCAACGCATTTATTATGCTGCAGCCCGTTTCCGGAAGCCTTTCAGATATCAGCGGTTCGGCCAGAAAAACCAACCCCTTGTAAACACCAAACCAGACTGCCAGTGCTATAAAGACCCTAACTGCGGTCCAAATCCTCTTCTTCGTATCCATTTTCCTGATGCTCCTTATGAAATTCACTCAAAGCATCGTTCATCCTGTCGGTACGGCCTTTCTTGACCAGATACGCAATCAGCTGCGCGATCGAGAATGATATCAGGAAAATGGGCGCTAAGATCAATATGTCTTCCCGTTTCATAAAACTGTTAAAAGCATAGATCCCTAACATTCCAAACCCGAAATAAAACGGTGCGAACATGATGTTCACCAGAATATAGGGTTTGCTGCATGCCCATTTTGTTCCGGATACGTATATCTTTAAAGCAGTCAGGAAAAACAGCATGAAGAATATCAAAAGCAGTCTTCCTATCACTTCAGGATAGATGAGTTCCCCGAACAAAGCCGTGATCCCGGCAAGCAAAACGACGCTGGACGAGAATACGACCGTCATCAGGAAGAATGACCTTTTAAAAGCCTGTTTCAGTCTTCTGCTGTCCATATCAGGCTTCCTCCTTTATTCCGATCGCTCTCTTCAGATCCCCGACGAATCCCCTTGAGACGATAACCGTCTCGCCGTTTGCAAGAAGGAGCCTTAACTTCCTTCCCTCGTCCGGAGATATCTTCCTTACGGCGTTCAGATTGACTATCCCGGACTTGGAGATCCTGACAAAGCCCTTGGCCCTGCACAGATCCTCAAGTTCATAAAGAGTGTTCCTTATCTTATAGACTGAAGATGAGGTATACGCGAAAACATACCTGTCCACTGCCTCGAAATACAGTATCTTCACGAAAGAGACCGGCACGCTGTCACCGTTGTCCTTGAATCCGATCAGCCTGTCATGTGCACTGTTGACCGCGTTTATCAGATTCTCGACTTCGCCGTCCCTTTCCTTATATCTGATCTCGACTTCAGTCTCATTAAGATCCGTCTTCTCTTTCAGGATCAATCTCACTTTTTTGCCTCCGTGAGCCAACTATCCTTCATATTTCTTACTGCTTCAAGCAGATACTGCATAAGGTGTACATTTCAGCGGATAAGTTGCCGAATGAGACTATTATACCCTTTGCTCCCCCACCGGCTGCAAACAAAACCGGTCTTATCTGATACCTCCGCTCAATGAAAACAAAGGCCTAAAACCGCCTAATGTAAAAAATATTACCTGATTCCCCCACTTCAGGTAATATTTTTTGCATTTTGGCTTTGATTTGTAAAAAATATTACCTGGAAATGGATTTTAGGTAATGTTTTTTCGGGACGGCAAAAGAAAACCAACAAATACCGGCATAACCCGGGGCTTACATAAAACTCAGAGTATGTCTATATATTCTCCCGCAAGCGCTTTATTCATGCTCCTTACAGCACAGAATTTCCCGCACATCGAGCAGGAATCCTCGTACTCGGGCGACCTGTCATCACGGATCGATCTCGCGGTCACGGGATCGATAGCGCAATCCCACTGGGCATTCCAGTCAAAGTTACGTCTGGCTTTGGCCATCTTGTTGTCATCGTCCATTGCGTGAGGGATCTTTTTCGCGATGTCGGCAGCGTGCGCCGCGATCCTGGAAGCGATTATGCCCTGTTTAACGTCTTCAACATTTGGAAGCGCGAGGTGCTCTGCCGGAGTAACATAGCAAAGGAATGCCGCGCCTGAAGCTGCTGCGATGGCACCTCCGATGGCTGAAGTGATGTGATCGTAACCCGGAGCAATGTCTGTAACGAGCGGTCCTAAGACATAGAAAGGCGCGCCCATGCAGATGCTCTGCTGGATCTTCATATTGGCTTCGATCTGATCCATGGGCATGTGGCCGGGACCTTCGACCATGACCTGAACATCCTTCTCCCATGCGCGCTTTGTGAGCTCGCCGAGCCTTACAAGCTCCTCGATCTGACAGACATCGCCCGCATCGGCAAGGCATCCGGGGCGGCATGCGTCACCCAAAGAAATCGTCACATCGTACTCTCTGCATATATCAAGGATCTCATCGTAGTATTCATAGAACGGATTCTCATTTCCGGTCATGCACATCCACGCGAATATAAGGGATCCGCCTCTTGAAACGATATTCATCTCCCTTTTGTGCTTCTTGATCTGATCGATCGTGTGCCTTGTGATGCCGCAGTGCAGCGTGACAAAATCGACGCCGTCCTCAGCGTGAAGCCTTACGACATTTATGAGATCTTCCGCGGTCAGCGTCGCCAGGTCTCTCTGATAGTGGATGACGGCATCGTAGACCGGGACAGTGCCTATCATGACAGGACATTCGGAGGTAAGCTTCCTTCTGAAAGGTATCGTATCACCGTGAGACGAGAGATCCATTATCGCATCAGCGCCCATCTCAACAGCGGCCTTGACCTTCTCCATCTCGATGTTGTAATCCTTGCAGTCGCGCGACACGCCAAGATTGACATTTA
>Ga0247609_10002445_pt1 | contig 19708 bp, 13 predicted proteins | sample 172DNAGHGlowgp2_FD_193487 | JGI IMG/M metagenome (GOLD analysis project Ga0247609, IMG submission 193487) | Sheep rumen microbial communities from Palmerston North, Manawatu-Wanganui, New Zealand - 1728 DNA GHGlow gp2 | ecosystem: Host-associated > Mammals > Digestive system > Stomach > Rumen ...
TTTTTTAAAATCATACACAACAAATCAGCCCAAAACTTCCGTTTTCTAACGTCACTCCTAAAAAAATAGCCGAAAACCTAAGTCGTAATTCAGAAAAAATACCTATCTTTGCACCCGCTTACAAAAAAATAACAAAAGGATGGTCTGGTAGCTCAGTTGGATTAGAGCAACAGCCTTCTAAGCTGTGGGTCAAGGGTTCGAATCCCTTCCAGATCACAAATCTATCAAAATAAAGATAATAATTCCGTTAGTGAACGGAAAATAAGTAGTTAAGGCTCATTCTACAAGAAAATGTAAATAATTTTTGATAAAGAAGTTGATAAAAAATTGCACCTTGATTTGCACCCAAGTACCCCCTTAATTGTAAAGTCGAGTTTGCAATGAAACCGATTTAACCTGTAGAATGACAATGAAGGAGAGAATAAGCTTTTAAAGCTTGTTTAATGAATGATGGATTACATACCTACTTTTTATCCAGAAATATTTTTTATTTATTTACACCATGAAAATTAAACGTATCAATCTTGGAAAACTTATAAAAAGCATGGTTGAGGCTAAAGGTATGTCACAAGCTCAATTTGCACGTCTTATAGGCATACATCGGCAGAATATAAATAAGTCGGTGTTTGAAAAGTCTAGCATCGACACCGATCTGCTTTGTGTAATTTCAGAGGTTCTTGAATGTAATCTTTTCGATTATTTTAAAAGTGATGAAATAGATGACAAGAAAGAAATCAAAGCTACACTCACAATTGAAAAGGGAGGAGAAAAGCAGGAAAAGACTCTACGTTTCGTTTTCGATGATAATGATATTGAAATAATAAACAAAGAAAAAGAAACGATTATGAGTAAACAAGATTTTAATCAAATAATCATTAAAAACAAATGTGAATAAAGTGATGGAGATGGACGAAGGATTTTTTTAATTTCGTTATCTTGGGAATATATTAAATTTGTACTTATGGAAATCTACGAAATGCTTCGAAAGATTAAACTATAGAAAAATATCAATTAGTTTGTTATAGCCGATGCACTGCATGTTGATGTTGCAGTTAACAGCAACATAGAGAAGGGCAAAAGAGATTTGCGTGTAAAGGAACTATAGATTATCTCAAAAGTAGGTTAAGGCAAGCAGTAATGAGGATGAGCAATTTGAAGCAGTATTTAAAAAAAAATTGAGAAAAGACAAAAGAGACCATTTAAGTATAAAAAACATCAAAAAGTATTGTTATGTCTGGAGAATACTTAAAAGATTTTTTGAGAAGGCACAATGTTTCTCAATCAGAAATTGCAAGAAGGTTGGGTCTATCACAATCATCATTCAACCAAATGTTATCATCAAATGATGTAAAGTCTAGTCTTGTTGAGCGTATTGCGTCAGTGTTCCATATGTCGATTGGTGAAATATACAACGATGGTAGAGAACAAAAGGTTATTGCCACTTGTAACGGCATTGCGGTGGCAGGAAACAACAACGTTGCTGGCAATATCACTACGAATGACACTGCGTTGCTTCAGGAACGTGTCATGCTTCTACAAAGAATATTAGAAGAGAAGGAAAGGTTAATACAAGTTCTAATGAAACAAATTAAATAACAATAAGTTCCAATTTTTTATTGAAGTATTAATTAACATCAAAAAGCATTGTAATGACTGGAGAATATTTGAAAGAATTTATCAGAAAAAGCAAAGTTTCTCAAGCAGAAATTGCAAGAAGGATAGGTGTGTCGCAACAATCTTTCAACCATATGTTGTCGTCAAAGGATATTAAGTCAAGTCTTGTTGAACGCATTGCCAACAACCTTCATGTGTCGATAGGTGAAATATATCATGAGAAGGAGCAAACATCTGTTGCATCTGGTAACGGAATAGCTGTTGCTGGTAACAACAATGAAGCTAGCGATGTGAGCACGACCAAAATTGCTCTGCTTGAAGAACGTGTGAAACTGCTACAGAAGATTATTGAAGAAAAAGAAAGAACAATCCAAATTCTAATGAAGAAATGAAGGAAGCTAAAATTTTTATAAATCTTTCGAACTTGGGGTAATGTAAAAGTAGTGTAAAGATAGTGTAAAATGAACTGTATCAAGGCTCTGTCCTGTATTTTATGCCTTTAAAGGGTTAGCCCCCTAAGGATAAAGTATAAGAAATAGAGTTGTGACACGGTTCAATTTACACTACCAGTATCATGTCATTCCTATGAAGACCCTTCTTTTTTGTGGTTGTTGTCGTATTCTTCTTCAAATCTTTTGGTTAATTGTGTCCGACAGAAATAATCTTTTATTTTTGTTTGGTCTATAAATAAAATGCCAAATGTGGTGACGATAAATGTTGCAACTGTTATAATAGATGCCCATAATGTTGGTAAATACTTACCATAGAATTCGTTAACACACCATAAGATGCAAAACAATACAGCTAGTAAAATCGTTAACCATGTATCTCTTTTAACTTTTTTCCATTTTTTAGCAACATAAGCCTCTCTGTCTTTAATACGATTCGATTCCTCTATTGATTCTAGACGGTTGTAAAGATTATGTATTTGGCTATCCTTTTCTTTTATCTTTTTATTTAAACCTTCGATTTTTGCATCTGTGTCTTGCTTCAGCTTTTTTTTTGTTACCTTCAACTTCATTAGTATAGTCCTTCAGTTTAGTGGCAAATTGTTCGTTAGTAATAGTATCTGGAATCAGAGACTCATCAACCTGTTCCTGTGTCAAATGGCCTTCAGCCATACGGATACAAAGGTTAAAGGTGTCTTTTTCTGTAATAAGTCCGTATGACATAGCATCGTCAACACGTTTCTTTATAACCTTTAAAGTATCGCGAGTTGGCATCTTAGAACGTCTATATTTTGTTATATAAGACGCCAAACCACCTCTAGTTACGTCGCTGATTTTGATTTGCTGTCCTTGTGCAGGACTGGATAGCCAGAGCAATACCAACAATTCGTTTGCACTTATCAAATAACGTTCATGTATTTTTCGACCATAACTGTAGTCATAAGGCGAGAAAGAATTATGTAAAAACCAGCATTTTACATCAACAAATTCACGAATATTTTGTCCTCGCTTATTTTCTACATATAATTTGGCTACTGTGTCATTCAATGCACTTTCTACGTTTTTTCTTTTTTGTAGCAAATCCTTATATTCTTGTGATTTCTTTGCTTTCTCTATTAATACTTTTATTTGAGCATCGTGAATAATGACAATACCTCTTTCCTCTATTAATCGCTGGATGTTATCTTTAATCCTTTCCAACTTTGTTTTATCCAGATTCTTGCGGATACAAGCATTAAAGACATCTGCACACCGAACGGAACCAATAAAATCACGACTTGCAAAATCATTAATTCGATTACTTAACAATATACGAATCTGATTTACTGTACTATTCAGCATTGTAAACCGATACCCCAATTGTTTACACAAAGAAAAAAGTTGACTGCATGTATGATGCGAATCTTCTGTGTTCAGATCTATTAGACTAATAAAAAAGTTGGTGTCAAGAAGCAGTTCTGTTTCTGTCACCTTTTTTGTGATATTCTGTTCCAAATAAGATGCAATAATACTACCCAAGTAGATATTACTCATTACCTTGAAAATAGATTCATTGTTCAATCTTTCCAAAACATACTTTGGAACATAATAGTCAACGTTTAATAACTCCGAACGCTTATCTGTAAACAATTCTATTTGCTGTGTAAGTATAAATTGCTTTAGTTCCTCAAAATCGAATTTGAAACCATTAGCGTTACAATATGTTTGGTAATCCTGCTGAAGTCTTTTTATATCTTCCTTTTCATTTTCTATAATTTCATCAATAGATTCAAATACATAACTCTTTATTATAAACGCTCCATCTCGATATAAAGCAAAGATATTCTCATCATTAATTTCATTTCTGATAGATTCCATAATTTTTGCCAATATGGGCAATGGAATATCAAGGTCAAAGATAGATTTAATTTTGAGACTGATTTCACTCAATGATCGTCCCTTATATTCTGTCTCACCTTTTTCTGAGGCATATTCGGACATAGCTTTCTTCACAATTGGTATATAAAGTTCCGTGATGGCAGCTTTTGAAGGAGAAGTTTCCTTCAAATATCCTAAAAGTGCATAAGTAGATAATAATTTTTCCATTGTATTTCCATTTAAGAAACGAGCAATTTTCTTATATCAGCTACAAAGCTACAAAAAATTCTCAAAAAAGACCATAAGTTAGATAAAAAATCTACATTTCTGTAATTTGTTTTTATGTTTTTCTGTGGATATGTCCTGTTATTAGAGTTAATAGTATGTAGGTATCAGATAGTTACGTCAGTTCGTGATAAGAAAGATTTATAAAATATGGTAATCAGAGATGTTTTAGTACTTTTATATGTGATTATCAATTCATTAAAAGAATATCCATTTTTTTCAACTTCGTCAGTTCTGTTGAAAGTAATAATGTAGCCTTGCGACGGTGAATTAGAGAAGTAGGGACAAAGGTACAAAAAGATGTTTTTGGTGTATCACCTTGGAAGATTATCTGAATCGCATGTGGGGATTTACTGAATTGCTCCTTTGATTTAACTAGTTGCGCGAGGGCTCGTCATTTTAGTAAATTCAAAGGAATGGCTCAGTTCAATCGAAGGGAAGATTAGCTTTCGCCGAGCTAAAAGTTCAGTTCTCTTCGTGTCGCTCTACCAATCATAATCTTCTTTGTAGCCGTCAAACTCAATGGGATTGTTCCAGCCAATCTCGCGGAACAGGCGACGCACTTCTTCCTGAATGGTAGGGGAGATGAGGCGCGAGCCATTACGATATTCGTAGTAATACGTTCGGCAATGGTTTCTGATGAGATTCATGCGCACGTAAGGTTCTACACGACGAGGCATGTCAGCATTGAATACTTTCGTCATGCCTTTGGCAAATCGCACTTTCTCTGAATTTCGATAGTGAGGACACCCCTCTGTACCTGCATTTAGACTGAGTGGATTGACACAATTAATAAAGCTCGTGGTTTCGGGCATCTGTAGTCCCACCAACCATCTTAGGCAATGCTCCTTCAGTGGGCATTGCTCTACGTAACAAACTGGATAGCCACTATTGGCTTTTTCTGTGAAAATATCTTGTTCTGTCATAGCAGTGCAAAGATAGGAAATATTTGGATTCACTCCAACTTATTTGAGGAAAAAGTTCAGTCCGTTCGGGAACGGACTGAGCGTCCGTCCCTAACGTACTTCGAGTCCGTTGGTATAGTACTTCGAGTCCGTTGGTAACGTACTTGATTCGGACTGAGCAACGTAGGATAGGGTGGGCAAAGGTAGGTCTGCATTGATAGAAAAATAGGAGTTCGCCCCATGTTGCTGACCTGTCTTTCATAAATTCTTGTTTCGACTCGCTTGTCAATCGCGATTTTTGTGTATCTTTGCATCTGTCATCTATCTATTCACTTAATTATTACTAAAACATGAAAAGGACATTCATTCATTTTGCTTTCTTTACCGCGATGATGCTTCTCCTTGCTGCTTGCACAAAGAAGGAGGGAAACGTGGTAAATGATTTTCGTATCAAACGAGGTACAAACCTGAGTCACTGGCTGTCGCAGTCGGAAGAGCGTGGTGAGGCACGCCGCTTGCACATCCAGGAGGATGACTTCGAGCGCCTTGAGCAATTGGGATTCGACTTCGTGCGTATTCCTATCGACGAGGTGCAGTTCTGGGATGAGGAAGGCAAACAACTTCCTGAGGCATGGGGATTGCTCACCCAAGCTCTCGACTGGGCAGGGAAGCACCATTTGCGTGCCATCGTTGACCTTCACATCATCCGTTCCCACTATTTCAATGCTGTCAACGAAGGGGGTGGAAGTGCCAACACCCTCTTCACTTCGGAGAAAGCACAGGACGATTTAATCAATCTTTGGTATCAGTTGTCGGATGCGCTGAAAGGCTATAGCAACGACTCTGTGGCATACGAGTTTATGAACGAGCCTGTGGCAGACGAGCATGAGCAGTGGAACCAGTTGGTAGCGAAGGTGCATGCCGCCCTCCGAAAAATGGAACCTCAGCGCACGCTGGTGGTTGGTTCTAACCGCTGGCAGGGATATGAGACTATGAAATATCTCCGTGTGCCCGAAAACGATAAGAACATCGTGCTCTCCTTCCACTACTACAACCCGATGTTGCTCACCCACTATGGTGCATGGTGGACTCCTATTGGCAAGTATCAGGGTAAAGTGAACTACCCAGGCATTCTCATCTCAAAGGAGGACTACGAGGCGGCACCCGATTCCCTGAAACCGCTGTTGGAGCCATACACTACGCAGGAGTGGAACGTCGATAGGATTCGTACCGACTTCAAGGATGCCATCGAGGTGGCAAAGAAATACGGGCTCCAACTCTTCTGCGGCGAGTGGGGCGTTTATGAGCCAGTTGACAGGACCTTGGCTTACGCATGGACCAAGGATATGCTTTCCGTGTTCGATGAGTTCAATATTGCTTGGACCACATGGTGCTACGATGCCGACTTCGGATTCTGGGACCAGCAGAAGCACGACTACAAGGACAAGCCGCTTGTCGATTTGCTCATGTCTTCGAAGGGATTGGAAACTAACAACTGAAAAAAACGGAAAAGAACGGAAAAGCGGAAAAGATAGTAATTTTTGTTTCATCCGATGATTCTAAAAAATATTTGGCTACGCCGAGCTAAAGTTTCCGATATTCCGAAAAGTTTCCGATATTTCCGTTGTTAAAAGTGAAAATCAATACTTAAAAACTCAAAGTATTCATTATGTCAAGAAAATTCATTCTTTCGTTTTTTACCTTCTTGCTTCTGAGTGCAACGCTTTTGCAGGCACAGACAGCAAGGAAATTCACCATTCCTCTCACCGAGGACGGAGCGGCGAACATGGTTGTGTTCCTTCCTCAGAAACCAACGGGCAAGGCAATCGTCGGCATCCCAGGGGGAGGCTACTCCGTTCTCTCTAACGGACAGGAGGGTTACGAGTGGTCGGGATGGCTCAATGAGCGAGGCATCGCATACTGCGTGGTCAACTACCGCCTGCCCAACGGCGACCGTACGCTTCCCATCTCCGATGTGGAAAAGAGCATCAGCATTGTTCGCGACTCAGCCTCTGTGTGGAGCATTCATCCACGCGACGTGGGCATCATGGGATTCTCCGCCGGAGGACACTTGGCATCCGTCATTTCCACTCTCTCCCCTTATGAACTGCGCCCCGACTTCTCCATCCTCTTCTATCCCGTCATTTCCATGAACGAGCGCGAGTCCCATGTCTATTCCTGCCGCAATTTCTTAGGTGAGGAAGGGCAGAAGGACCCCGAGTTGGTGCGTAAATATTCAACAAATAACTCTGTGCAGCGCCATCTTACACCGCCTGCCATTGTCCTCCTTTCGAGTGACGACCGCCTTGTGCCGCCTCTCACCAACGGTTTGGCATACTACACCGCTATGCTCCGTGCAGGCAACGACTGCGCTCTCTACGTCTATCCTTCAGGTGGACACGGCTATGGTATTGGCAAGTGGTTCCAATTCCACGACCAGATGCTTCAGGAATTGGGCAACTGGCTCGATGCCCATCCAGCCCCTCCTGTCGATGCGGTACGCGTGGCATGCATCGGCAATAGCATCACCGACGGACATGGTATCGACCTTGCCACACTCAACAGTTACCCTGCCCAGCTGCAACGACTTCTTGGTTCGGGCTATTGGGTGAAGAACTTTGGCGTTAGTGCTCGCACCCTGCTCAACGAAGGTGATTATCCTTACATGAAAGAGACGGCATGGCGCGATGCTTTGGCGTTCCATCCCGATGTGGTTGTCATCAAGTTAGGTACCAACGACTCCAAGCCACAGAACTGGAAGCACCACGAAGCATTCGAAGCAGACCTTCGCCAGATGCTCACTCAGCTCAATCCTTCATTGGCTAAGAAAGCATCCAAACGCAGCAAGAAGAGCAGTGCAACATTAACTCCACAGCCGCACATCTATCTTTGCACTCCGATTCCTGCTATTAAATCTACATGGGAGATTAGTGATTCTGTCATCGTAAACGGCATTATCCCTATCATCCAAAAAGTGGCAAAGGAGTATGGGCTTCCAGTCATCGATCTTCACACCCTCTATGCTAACGACAGCGACAAGATGCTACCCGATGGCATCCATCCTGACGAACGAGGCGCAAGACGCATTGCTCAAATCGTAGCTGATGCTCTGAAACAATAATAGTTATGCCCCCCTCATCTCTCCCCCTCACAGGGGAGCTGGAGGGGGCTTTAATTTTAAAATTATAAATAGTATGAAAAAGACAAGGTTACAACTTTTGGTATTTGTATTAGTGCTTTGTGGTTGCACGAAGAAAACAAGTGAAATCATTGATTTGCCTCGAGGCAATGCATCTTCAGAATTGATTCAAGCGGTGGATTCGTTTGTGGCTGCCACGCAGACGCGCCCTGCTGCTCCCGACTCGATTGTGCTGCATAGCGTGATGGTGCTGAAGCATGGAGAGGTGCTGCTGGAGCGATGGATGAATGGCTATACACCTGAGATGCCTCACGAGATGCATTCCGTGAGCAAGACTTTCACAGCCACAGCCGTGGGACTTGCCATCAATGAAGGTAAATTGAAACTGACAGACAAGGTAGTGGATTTCTTCCCCGACAAATTGCCTGCTAAACGTAGTGAGTATCTGAATGCCATGACGGTACGCGACTTGTTGACCATGACTTGTGGACACGATGAGGAACCTAACACACGTAGAGGTGACTCTGTCGATTGGGTGGAGGGATTCTTGGCTTGGCCTGTGGTTCATGAACCAGGCACTTACTATCTGTATAATTCGGTGGGCACTTATATGTTGTCGGCTATCGTGCAGAAGGTGACAGGTGAGAAGGTGCTTGATTATCTTGACACCCGTCTTTTCCAACCGCTCCACATTGAGCGTCCAGAATGGGCGGAGAGTCCTCAAGGTATCAACTGCGGAGGATGGGGCTTACGCCTAAAGACCGAAGACATGGCGAAGATGGGGCAACTCTTCTTGCAGAAAGGAGAATGGAACGGCAAGCAAATCGTGCCAGCAGAATGGTTGAAAGAAATGTCAAGCTATCAGGTGCCATCCGCTCCTTCAGGCACACGCTTCGAGGACTTGGAGGCAGCGGGATTGAACAAGGATAATAACGAGTGGGTGCAAGGCTATGGATACCAAATGTGGATATGTCGCCACAATTCGTTCCGTGCCGATGGCTATGCGGGACAATATATTTTCGTGTTCCCCGACAAGGATGCCGTGCTGGTTCTTACCACTTCGTCCTCGCTCTATCAGCCTTATATCGACTTGATATGGGAGTATTTACTGAATGTACTATAAAGGAAAATGAGGAATGAAGAAGAGAAATGAGGAATGAAGAATGGCTTCGGCAAAACCGAAGCTTACTGAGAAAGGGAAAAGGCATTCTACATTGGCTTCGCCAAAGGCTCTTCATTGGCTTCGCCGAGCTAAAGGCTCCTCATTCTTCATTCCTCATTCTTCATTCCTCATTCTTCATTTTCTTATTCTTCATTTTCTTATTCTTTCATTTGGCTGAGTATATTGCCAAAGAGGAGGTAGGAGGCGTTTTGTGCGATGGTGCATTCGTTCTGTCCCCAGAAGAATGGCCAGTCGTCCTTGTTTTCGATGTAGTAGGGCTGGAGAAGAAGCAGACCGGGAACTACACCACCAGGAATGAAGGAGAAGTCGGCACGATTGTTCCCGTATGCCACATTCTTAGGTTTTACTCCCACGCCCATTACGAATGAGAGGTTGCTGAACAGATGGCAACCAAAAATGAAATTGGCAGAACGAAGAATGTCGTCGCGTGTTACAATGTCTGGAAAATACTTGTTTGCCCAATAGCAATTGATTCCTTGCGAAATGATGGAACCATTGCTTCCCCAACCTGTGCCATAGACATTCACGCCGTAAGGATTGGCTTCGAGCATCTGGTTCAATTGTTTCTTGTATTCCTCCACATAAGGACGCAGGTTCTTAAGAAATTTCTTGCTCATTTTAGGAGACACTTGCAGTGCCAATGTCAAGTTGCTGAGTGCTCGGCGAGGGTTATTTCCTTGGAACGATTGCATGAGGGCAGACTCCATATCTTTGATGTATGAGTTTTTGCCTGTGGTGAGATAGAGTTGCCATGCAGCTTGTAGGCAACGGTTATAGGCTTGTCCTTCTTTCTCGAAATCGCTCCAAATCTTTTCAGCAGCTTTCAAGCAACGTGCCGAGAGTGCGGGATTGAAATCGCGAAGCACGCGAGCCGTAGCACTAAGTGCCGATGCAGCTTGCACGTCGAGCCCGTGGTCGTGGTAGGTGAAAAGCCAACGCTCATCGCCTGTGAGGTGGCGGTTGTCGGTGATGGTGGATGGTTCATCGAGTCGATTGTACTGATAGAGGGTAGCGTGGTTCACACCTCGGCAAGCATGTCCAATTTGCTCAATCTGTGCCACGATAGGGAGCACACCATGTTCTATTTGTTGGAGAAGATCGGGCTTTCCATCCGGAAAATGAATGTTGACAAAGCGGTTCTGCTGGTCAACCATCGTTTCTTCGCGCTCAGGACGGAAAGTCTCCCACGTGGTACACATGGAGAGAATTGTGCTGCAGTGTGAACCCGTTTCGATGTCGAAGTCGCCTGCATCGAACCAACCTCCTGCTTCGAATCCAGGAATGAAGTCGAAAGGTTTGAATGGAGACCAGAGGGAATCGCCTTGCTCAAAATTATCGAAATGGGGCGTTTTGTTAGGTGCCTGAACTACATCGACGAGATGTGGTGCTGCATGCCAAACGCGGTAGCCCTCCTTCACTGCCATGTGGTCCATTTGTACTGGGAACCATACGTCGAGGGATGGATGCCATACTTTCTCATAAACATTTGGTGCAATAGGGAAAGAATTTGTTTTTTGAGATCCATACTGCAAGTAGTAGATGCCCGTTTGGGTGATGGAGGAAAAATCCGCCTTAGCATAGTGGTAGCGTGTGTAGTCGCCCCATTCCTTGAGTGGTGCGGAAAGGATGCGCTGGGTGGTGCCATCGGCTTGGACTTGATACACATCGAGGGAGGATGGATGGTGCGTGTCGTTTGGGTCGAGTTCAATGATTGCTTCCTTGTGCTGGGAAGGCAAATAGCCCACTTGTGAGAAACCGACTACGGGTTCGCGCACCCAATCCTTCACGGCATGAGGTTCGACGTACCACTCGAGCACTTTTCCTGTTTTTCCTTCGGGCAGAAGGGCACGTGCTACGAACCATCCGTTTTGTGCCAAGAGGCGTCCATCGTAGAGGGAGATGGGTGAGTCGCTACGGATTGTGACGTGATAGTCATTACTCCATGATGGATGACATCGATGCCAGAGCGTTTCTCATCGAGGAAAACGGCATGGAAGGGGTTGCTATAGACCATAACGTTGACTCCTCGCTTCTCCAGATAGCCCTTCTGATTGAGAGTGAGGGACTGAGCAGTTGAAAGTGAAAAATGAAAAGAGAAAAGTGAAAAGAGTAAAATGAAAAGTGAAAAGTGAAGAACCTTTAGTCCGGCGTAGCCAATGTATTTTAGTTTGCTCATGGGGCTGATTTTTAGAGTTTAATAGTGGTTTCCAGTTTGATGTCAGCAGAGGATGAACCAATGAGGAGGGTTGCTTCGCCTTGCTCGTAGTCCCATCCGTCGGTTTTTTCGTTCCAATGACAGAGGTTTGCACGAGGAATGAGCATCTTCACGGTTTGTGACGCTCCCGCTTTGAGCTGAATGCGAGCAAAGCCTTTCAGTTCCTTCTGTGGACGTTGAACGGCAGAATGGATACGCGACACGTAGGCTTGTACCACTTCTTCGGCATCGCAGTTGCCAGTGTTCTTGAGGGTGAATTGCAATTCGATGTCGCCTTGACGAGTAGTCGATGTTGATAGTTTGGAATACTCGAAAGAGGCATAGCTGAGACCATGTCCGAATGGATACATGACTGAAATGTTTTTCGATTCGTACCAACGATAGCCCACGAAAATGTCTTCTTCATAGGAAGCTACAGGAGCCTGCGCGCTTTGTTCTCCTTTCTTTTTGTTGACCAAATCCACGAACACGTCACCATTCTGCTGCGCTTGCTGCGGATAGACTCCGAGGCTGTAGGCAGGGTTGTCGTCGAGACGCATTGGTAGGGTGAAAGGGAGTTTTCCTGATGGTGATACTTTTCCTAAGAGCACATCGGCAAGGGCATTGCCTCCTTCGGAACCATTGAACCACGACATGAGTAGGGCTTTAGACAAAGGCTGGATGGAGCGCAAATCCACTGCACCGCCCGATACGATAACAGTGAGCATGTTGGGATTGACAGCAGCCACTGCGGCAGCTACTTCGTCTTGACCCATTGGCAGGAGAATGGACTGGCGGTCGGAACCTTCGGTTTCTACTTCACGACCTGTGCCAGCAAAGAAGATGACCAAGTCGGCATTGCGAGCTGCTTCCACAGCCTCTGTCATGAGTTGGGTATCTGCTTCGTGCCAAGGAGAAACGCGCTGAAAGCGTTGCTGTGCTTGGTAGTATGGATAGCCTGGAACATAGGTGATTTCTGCATCGTTGCCAATGGCACGTTTGAGTCCTTCGAGTGGAGTGATTTCGTAGAGAGCCTTAACGCCAGCACCTACACCGCCCTGTGCTTGATGGGCATCAGCCAATGCACCAATCACAGCAATGCGACGGGTTTTTATGAGATTGATAGGCAGTGCATGGTCGGTATTTTTTAATAGGACGATGGAGCGTTTAGCCACTTCGTATGCTATGTGTTGCTGTTCGGGTTGGGAGGTGGTTTGCTGATTGGCTTTTTCAGCAGGGATAGGAGGAATGGCAAAGCGTACACGCAACAGTTCGCGAACTCGTTCATCCACTACTTCCTCACTAACAGCTCCCGAACGGAGGGAGTCGAGCAGAGCATCGCCAAGGAAACGCTGCCCAGGCATTTCCACATTGAGTCCTGCTTTGACGGCATCGACCGTACTGTGGGTTCCACCCCAATCGGAAATGACAATGCCACGGAATCCCCATTGCTTGCGGAGAATATGGTTTTCCAATTCATCGTTTTCGGAGCACCAGCGTCCGTTCACCTTGTTGTAGGCAGCCATCACTCCGAAGGCACCCGCTTCTTCCACTGCTTGCTGGAAGGGTAGGAGATAGACCTCGTGGAGAGCACGTTGCGAGATGCGGGCATCGACCGTGCCACGGAAAAGTTCCTGATTATTCACAGCATAATGCTTGAGGCACACAGCGACTTTGTTTTCCTGCACTCCCTTCGTATAGGCAACGGCAAGGCGTGCGGCAAGCAGTGGGTCTTCGCTGAAATATTCGTAACTGCGTCCTCCGGTAGGAATACGCTGAATGTTGATGGCTGGACCGAGAATCATGTCCTTTCCTCTCAGACGCGCTTCTTTTGCCATCCCTTTGCCATAGTTGTAAGCATCGTCGATGCTCCATGTGGCAGCGAGTGCAGAACCTGTGGGGAAGAATGTGGCTGAGTCGGTGGTGAGTCCAGCGGAATTCCATCCGTGGGGCACCATTTCCTCTCGAATGCCAAAGGGTCCATCTGCATATTCCAAATCGGCAATACCCAAGCGAGGGATACCTGCCGAAGAAAACATGTTCTTGCCATGCAGCATAGCCACTTTCTCTTCGAGCGTCATCGAACGGATGATACTCGTGATGGAATCCTCCCATTGCATGAGTGTGGCTTGCGAGATTGTAGTTTTCTTTACCCGACTGCCGACACAGGAGGAGAGGAAAAAGAGAAAAGTTAATAGTGAAAAGTGAAGTGCTAATTTTAGTTTACTCATAGGTGTTCTGATTTAATGCGATGTAATTTGTAACTTACAATTGGTATTTAGTCCTTTGTACTTTTCCTTTGTACTTTGTCCTTGTGGATTCTTCAAAAACGTCTATTCCAGTATCTATCACAGACACTGGAATAGAAAAAATACATAAGTGTATCAAACTAATATAGAATCCGTTTTGTTATGTAGAGGAGGACAAACGCAGAGGCTTGTCCTCCATTAGGAACTACTCAATGAAGTAGAGTTCCAGCAGTGTGTATCCAGAACCTGTGAAGAGCAGATGCTTATCGTCGAGAGTACCGACTATTGGGTCATCACCGAAGTTGATTTCAATGTAGAATGTTCCGTCGCCATTGTCAATTATTCGGTCTGACATGTTGTTAGGAGAGATGTCGTTATCAGCTCCCATCCACTGGGTATCCCACCATCCGTTGGTGATACGGATCTGATACCAATCTGCATCTGGCCTACACAATGCATAGAAGGTGCCGGTCTTGATTATTGTCCAAACGTCTTCTGGGAACGTAGCAACACACTCGTTGTTGCCATCGTGTCCGTCAAGAGCGAATCGGCAGTTGACATTGCCCCAGTCGATAGTGCCTTTCACGCCATCGTTCTTCCAGAAAGTATTCTTGACGTCACCTGATGGTTCATCACCTTCTATCCAAACTTCCTCTTCGAAATAGATTTCCAGCAGTGTGTATCCAGAACCTGTGAAGAGCAAGTGCTTTTCGTCGAGAGTACCAACTATTGGGTCATCGCCGAAGTTGATTTCAATGTAGAATGTTCCGTCACCATTGTCAATCATTCGGTCTGCCATGTTGTTAGGAGAGATGTCGTTATCAGCTCCCATCCACTGGGTATCCCACCATCCGTTGGTGATACGTATCTGATACCAATCTGCATCTGGCCTACACAATGCATAGAAGGTGCCGGTCTTCATTTTCTCCCAAACATCTTCAGGGAAAGTAGCCACGCACTCATTGTTGCCATCGTGTCCGTCCATAGCGAATCGGCAGTTGACGTTACCCCAGTCGATAGTGCCTTTCACGCCATCGTTCTTCCAGATAATGGTCTTCTGAATCTCGAAGTGACCGCCGTTGGAAGCTTGCTCGTAAGTGAGCTCAGGCATAGGGAAGCGCTGTCCGTCGTAGGTGTGGACATAGCCCACGAAAGTGCCTTCGTAGATGTTCTTTGGTGGAATACGGAAAACGACGGTGCTTGTACCCTTGCGATAGAAGTCCTTTTGGTCGATGAACTGGATTTCGCCTTCTGCATCGAGTAATTCTACCTTATTGATGAATTCCAGGTCAGTACCGTACACTGTGATGAGATCACCACCAGTAACGGTTTCTCCTTCCTGCTGGGAGAATCCCGACACTACAGTACGACCAACCGTCAAAGCCTGAGGTGATTCTGTTTGGTTGTCAGCAGTGCGTACCACGATCTTGCCACCCTCTTGAGAAATGCCCGCAGGAGCGTTGACACGAATCATGTGGTCGCTGACCGTCTCGAAAGAGGTGACTTTCACGCCACCAGGAAATTCTATTTCGTTGACGCCATTAAATCCCGAGCCATTGATGGTGATGGGCTGATTGGTGACTACCTTGGTAGGGAAGAACACTTTGATGCCCAGTCCGACATTGGCGGAACCGTTTAAGTCGTCGTCAGAGCAGGCTGTAAAGGCGGCAGTGAGTAGAACCACCGCAAGCAGCGAGCCTAAACATTTGATGATATGCTTCATAATTCTTCAGTTTTTTACGTTTTACTCTGTTTTACCATCCTGGATTCTGAACGAGATGGGAATTCTTCTTCAGTTCCGACTGTGGAATTGGGTAGAAGTAGTACTTGTCATCCCACTGGCGTGAAACGTTGGAGCGTGTGAGCATGAGATTGCTGCTGAGGGTAGCTACCTGAATGTTCTTAAAATACTGTGCACCCTTCTTCCAGCGGCGTACATCCCAGAAACGATGGTTCTCGAAAGCCAACTCCACGAGGCGTTCACGCTCATAGCGCTTCACCCATGCTTCACCATCCTCAGTAAATTCTGGCATCTGTATGTCTTCGCGATTGCGCAAAACGTTGATGGCCTCGTTAGCTGTCATGCCATAGGTGGCATCGTTTGCACTGCCTGTGGCATTGTAAACAGCTTCAGCATAGTCGAGGTAGAACTCAGCCAAGCGGAAGATAATCCACGTGTGACGACGAGTCACCTGATTGTCGGCTGTGGTGACACAGGAACCATCAACCAGCTTGCGGAGATAGTAGCCCGTAGGGGTAGAACCATACTTAGGAGCACCATTGAATCCACCGACAAAGGTTTCGATGATTTTCTTCTGCGAACCATTGGTTGGCCATTCGTCGCCGTTCTTCACTACGGTCAACGCAAAGCGTGGGTCGAGTCCTTCGTATGGGTCCACCTCGTTGAGGTTGATGCTGCCAGGGTAGCGTTCGGCGAAAGTCTCGCCATTGTCCTGATACTCATACTGGTCGATGAAGCTCTGAGTAGGGCAATTGCCCGAGGAAGCATTCTCAACACCGATAGGGTAGTTGGCCATTTCGAAGCTGTTGCTTTCGCCACGTCCGAGACCGAAGATGATTTCCTTGTTGAAGAAAGCATCGTTTCCCCACAGAGAAGCATACGTTCCGAGCTTCAGTCCCCATACGGAGGCGTTGTCGAGGATATACTTGCAAGCCTCTGCAGCCTTTTGCCACTTGGCCTTGTCGTTGGTTGGGTTGTGGAGCGGAGAAGCTGCATAGAGCAACGTGCGAGCTTTGAGAGCAAATGCAGCGATGCGTGTAGCGCGTCCCACTTCTGCATTGACTTCCGTATTGTAGTCAGTAGGAAGATAAGGAGCAACGGCATCGCACTCATCGACGATGAACTTCACAATCTGGTCGGCTGGTGTGCGTTCCATATTGTTTGCCTGACCATTGGTGAGAGTAGTCGTTACAAGTGGTACATCGCCGTAGGTCTTGAACAGCTCGAAATAGAAGTATGCACGGAGGAAGCGCAACTCGTAAGGGAACAGTTCCATTTGCTGAATCCAGTTCTGGTAGTCGCTGTTGTACTTCCAATCGGAAATGTCGGTCTGGTCAATCTTTTCCAGATACATGTTGGCGTCAGCAATAGCTGTATATGACTTGGTCCATGTGTTGGAATAAGGGTTGGCTGGACTCCATCCGCCATTCACATAGTTGTTGATGGCTCCCGTAGCGAGTGCATACTGAGCCTCGTCGGTGGCACCAGCGAGGAAGTAGGCACTGTTGGATTCGAATTCATTATTATATAGCTGAGCATAGACATCGAACACGAGGTTCTTGATGCCATCGCCGAAATAGTTGTATGTCCACTCCTCGTTGCGGTTCGTCGCCTCGGTGTAGTCGAGGTCGGCACACGACGTGAAGAGGAAAGAGGAAAGAGGAAGAAGAAGGGAGAACACTCCTGCCACTACCTTTGTATATTTTTTAGTTGTCATAATCTTCGATTTTTCAATTATTCAATCTTCTATATCAGAAAGTCACGGAGAGACCAACGTTCACACTCTTCATCACAGGGTAGCCCGTGTTGAGATTCTCTGCATCCATAGCATCGATATTGTCGAAGGAAAGGAGGTTCTGTCCCTGGACGAAGATCTTGGCTCCCGACACCTTGAGCGGCTCGATGACCTTGGCAGGCAACTTATAGTAGAGTTCGCAGTCGCGGAGCTTGAGCCAGCTGATGTTTTGATACCAGATGGTGGAGTTCTGAGCGTTGTTTGCCACGTTCTCGGTCGAGAGGCGTGGATAGAGTGCATTGGCTCCTGCTATGTCGAAACAGTTCTTATAGTATTCCTGAGAGAGGTTGCGGTTGTCGGAGAGTGCTCCCCAGACACCATCCACATAACGGAGGTTCTTCACCTGATGAGCTGCTCCCTGGAAAGTGGCGTTGATACCAAAGCCCTTGTACTCTGCTCCGAGGGAGAAGGCATAGTTGAGTGCAGGGAAGGCGTTGCCATAGTCCTGAGCCACGTAGTCGTTTTCGTTGATGACATTATCACCGTTGACATCCTTATACTTGATGTCGCCCACCTTCACCTGTCCGAACTGCTGAATAGGACTGTTGTCGATTTCGTCCTGGCTCTGGAAGAAGCCCAAGGCGATGAGTCCGCGTTCTGCATCGGCAGGACCGTCGATGACGGAAAGGTTAGGATAAGCAGGAGTTTCAATCCATTCCAGAATCTTGCTCTTCACTGCCGAGATGGAAGCGCCAGCATTCAGGTTCAGGCCATTTGCGAGCGTCTTGGCATAGCGCAGACCGAGTTCGAAACCGTAGCTTGCCACGCGTCCCTTGTCGTCGTAGGATGACTGAATACCCACCACGTCGGAGTTGAGCGAACGAGCGTTGACGAGGATGTTGCGACGTTGCTGATAGAAGAAGTCGAGAGTGACATCGAGTGCATTAGCTATCCGCAGGTCGGTACCGATGTTTGCCTTATAGGCTGTTTCCTGAGCAAAGTCCTTGGTAGGGAACTGAGTCAGGAAGGCACCCCAAGAAGACTGGAAGTTGTTGCCATACCAGAACTGTCCGTGGGAAGCATCCCATGCTTCCAGCCAAAGGCCTGCTTCAGGCACATAGTCCGTGTGCTGAATACCTCCCGAAAGGCGAACCTTTCCATAGTTGAGGAAGGAACTTTCTGGCTGGTTGATATAGATGTAGCCGAGACCCATCGTTGGCGAGAATGCCCACTTTGCAGGATAGCTGCGGTTGGAACCGTTGGCAGCCAGTACAACGTCCGCCATCAAGCGGTTAGCGTGGTCGTAGTGCATAGCCAACTGCCAGTTCGCACGATACCAAGTGTTGTGGCGACCATCGCGAATCTCGCTTTTCATATTGTAGTTGGCATTGGCAGCGAGGTTGTCGCCGTTTTCCAACTGGATGCCATACTTCAGACCTGTGTTGAAGGTAGCGATGCGCCACTGTGAAGCAACCCAGTTGTTAAACACGAGCTTGTCCTCTACCGTACCCATCACTGTCTCCTGCATCTTGCCGCTGGCATCGTAGTAGTTCCAGCCATACTGATAACCCTTCGAACGGGTTTCAATCGTGTTGGAAGCGTTGTCGTAAGAAGCGCCAATGTAGAACTTCAGACCCTTGGTGATGATGTCGAGGTCTTGCTCCAATGTCATGTTGGCCCAAATCTGACGCTGGTGAGTCTTCATGAAACCAGCACCCTGTGACTTGGCAAGGAGGTTGAAGTCGCCGTAAGTCTGGCTACCACCCCAAACACCATTCGCTGTGCGGATTGGGAATGCCAATGCAGGAACCTTGTAGAGATGCCACCAAGCATCGTTTGAATCCACATTAGGCACACCGTTTGTCTCCATCAGGATACCGAGGATGTTGGCACTCACTCTGGTTGTGTTGCTCACCTCGAAATCGAGGTTGGCACGGATGTTTGCCTTTGAATACTTCAGCTGCGAAGTCCAGTCATCCTGCTTAGGATTCTTATAAAGACCGCGGGCATCGGTGTAGTCGAGGTGAGTGTAGTACTGCACCTTGTCTGTGCCACCATAGAAGGAAAGGAATGCATTAGTCTCATGAGCCGTGTTCTTGAACACTTCCTTCTTCCAATTCACGTTAGGATAAACGAACGGGTCGCTTCCGTCGGCGAATTTCTGCAATTCAGCGTCCGAATAGGCTGCACCCAAACCATCGTTCACACGAGCACGATTCAGCGCGTTAGCATAGTCGTAGGCACTGACCATGTCTGCCATCTTAGGATCGAACTGGAACTTGTGAGAAGCACCCACCTTGAAATGGTTCTTGCCATCCTTGTTGCCGTGCTTGGTCTTCACGAGAAGCACACCGTTG
>Ga0247609_10002449_pt1 | contig 19699 bp, 13 predicted proteins | sample 172DNAGHGlowgp2_FD_193487 | JGI IMG/M metagenome (GOLD analysis project Ga0247609, IMG submission 193487) | Sheep rumen microbial communities from Palmerston North, Manawatu-Wanganui, New Zealand - 1728 DNA GHGlow gp2 | ecosystem: Host-associated > Mammals > Digestive system > Stomach > Rumen ...
GAAGGCGATGAGTGAGAAACAACAACAAGAAGTGCTGATGAACTATCGTCTGGCCTATCAAGCCGAGGCTATGGTGAACTGGTGCCCGGGCTTGGGTACGGTGCTCGCCAACGATGAGGTGGCCGACGGCCTTTCGGTGCGAGGCGGCTTCCCCGTAGAGCGCAAGTCGATGAAGCAGTGGCAACTCCGCATCACGGCTTACGCCGACCGTCTGCTTCAAGGTCTCGAGACTGTGGACTGGAGCGAGTCGGTGAAGGATCTGCAGCGCAACTGGATCGGCAAATCCATGGGAGCTTCCGTCATCTTCAAGGTTGACGGTAAAGATATCGATTTAGAGGTGTTTACGACGCGTGCGGATACTTTGTTTGGCACGACCTTTATGGTACTGGCTCCTGAGCATGAGCTGGTAAAGGAAATCACTACGCCTGAGCAACGCGCTGAGGTGGAGGAATACATCACCCGCACCAAAAACCGCAGCGAGCGCGAGCGTATGGCCGAGGTGCGCAAGGTGAGTGGCGCCTTCACGGGTGCCTACGGCATTAACCCCATCACGGGTGCGAAACTCCCGATTTGGATTGCCGACTACGTGTTGATGGGCTACGGTACGGGCGCCATCATGGCTGTGCCTGCCCACGACAGCCGCGACTTCGCCTTTGCGCGTCACTTCAACCTGCCCATCATCCAAGTTGTGAAGAAACCTGGCACCGAACCGACCGACCCCGCCACATGGGAAGAGAGCTTTGATGCCAAGGACGGCGAGCTCGTCAACTCGGGCTTCCTCAACGGCCTGACCGTCAAGAAAGCCATCGAGCGCATGATTGAAGAATTGGAGAAACTCGGCGTCGGCACGGGCAAGACTAACTACCGCCTGCGCGATGCCATCTTCAGCCGCCAGCGCTATTGGGGTGAGCCATTCCCGATTTACTACAAGGACGGTATGCCTTACGCCATGGATGAGTCGAAGCTGCCGCTCGAACTGCCCGCCATCAGCGAATACAAGCCTACCGAGACGGGTGAGCCGCCTTTGGCGCGCGCCACGAACTGGGTCACGGAGGATGGCTATCCCATTGAGACCAATACGATGCCGGGCTTTGCCGGTTCCAGCGGTTACTATTTCCGCTATGAAGACCCGCACAACGACAAGGAATACTTCAGCCGCGAAGCCAATGACTATTGGCAGAACGTTGACCTTTACATCGGTGGCGCCGAACACGCCACGGGTCACTTGATTTACAGCCGTTTCTGGTGCAAGTTCCTCTATGACCTCGGCCTATCGTGCAAGGACGAGCCGTTCCAACGCATGATCAACCAAGGCATGATTCAGGGTCGTTCGAGTTTTGCCTATCGTGCCAATATGGAGAAGCTGTGTGAATATGGCGTTTGGAACATTATCAAAGACAATAAGTTAGGTGTGAAGTTCGAGAAGGACTTCAAGGACGGTCGCCGTCGTTTCGATTTCTTCTGCCCCGAGAAGGGCATCTTGATTGAGATTAACCGCATGGGCAACCTCGAGAAGGTGGCCGAACCATGGGAAGAATATGCTGCATCGAAGGGCTATAAGCTGTTGCTCGTCCCGATTGTCGATGTCGTGAATGACTATGTGAATGGTACCAATAAGGTGGAACAAAAGATCAAAGACCTTGTCGCTGGCAAGGAAGTCCCCGCTTTCGTCGAAGGTGAGGCCTATTCCGGTGGACCGTTGTTCATTTCCAAGAACCTCCCTGACCGTGAGCTGTTCAGTGACCCGATCCATGTGGACATCAACATGGTGCACAACGACGTGCTTGATGTGGCCGAGTTCTGCCAATGGCGTGACGACCTGAAGGATGCCAAGTTCATCTTCGAAAAAGACAAGGACGGCAACGACATCTACGTCTGCGGCAATGAGGTGGAGAAGATGTCGAAGTCGAAATACAACGTGCAGAACCCCGACGACCTTGTGGAGAAATACGGCGCCGACACGCTCCGTCTTTATGAGATGTTCCTCGGCCCCTTGGAGCAATCCAAACCTTGGGACACTCAGGGTATTGAGGGTACGTTCCGCTTCGTGCGTAAATTCTGGAGGCTGTTCCACAATGAGAACAACGAGTTCTGCGTCAGCGACGAGCCCGCTACTGCTCCCGAGTTGAAGAGCCTGCACAAACTCATCAAGAAGGAAGAGGATGGCATCGAGAGCATCTCGTTCAACACGGTTGTCTCTGCCTTCATGATCTGCGTCAACGAACTGGCCGACCTGAAGTGCAACAAGCGGGAAATTCTTGAACCTTTGACGGTGATGATTTCTCCTTACGCGCCGCATATCGCCGAGGAGTTGTGGCACTTGCTGGGTCATGAGACCTCAGTGGTGAACGCTGCGTTCCCCATTTACGATGAAAGCAAGACGGTTGAGAACAGCTTCAATTATCCCATCAGCTTCAACGGCAAGATGCGCTTCAATATGGAGTTGCCTGTCACGATGAATGCCGACGAGGTGCAAGCCGCCGTGCTCGCCGCCCCCGAAGCCGCCAAATGGATTGAAGGCAAGCAGGTCCGCAAGGTCATCTATGTTCCGAAGAAGATCGTCAATATCGTTGTGGGGTAAAATTGGAGTTTTTGCGAATTGAAATCGATTGTGTTCCAAATATGGAATATAGTTGGTTTTAGCCCAGCAAATCCAACGCATTGCCAACGATTTCCTGATGCATCGACTTCTCCAAAGCGTCAAAATCCGCTTTCAAGACCTGTTGTTTGAAATTTCCGTCTTCCAAAAGGCAGATTTCGTCGCATGTTTGGGTCAAAGTCGTATAGATGTGCGACGACATGATGACGGTCTTGCCCCTTTGTTTCAAGGCCTTGATGATGTCGAAAACCAGCACACTGCTTTGGAAATCAATGCCATTGAAAGGCTCATCGAAGATATAATAAGGCACATCTTGAAGCAGTATGGCGAACAAGGCCAATTTCTTTTTCATGCCAGTGGAATAAGTTGAAACATAATCATTTAAGGGCAATTCAAAGATGTTTTTAGAGGCTATGTTGTCAATCTTTTGGTTGCGGGCGTTGCAGACAAACCGCACATATTCCATACCAGTCATCAACTTGTAGAAAAATAGTTCCGTCGGCAGATACCCGATGTAATTCTTCAATGGGCGATGCTCCGAAACAATCTCCCCATGGCAGGATTCAAGCCCCGTCAGGCAGCGGAACAAGGTCGTCTTTCCCGAACCGTTTTTCCCCACAATACCATAAACCTTATTGTTTTCAAAGGTAAACGACAAACGGTCCAAGACAATATGGGAACCAAAGGATTTTGATATTTCAACAAGTTGAATCATAAGTAGTTGTTTAGGTTCTTTTGGGCTTTGCCGAACAAATAGAAAACCAAGGGAATCGGAAGGAGAACAAGCGGAGGATAGACGGGACAAATCACGCAGGCGGTGAGCAATAATCCATCGCCGATGTTGAATTGTTTTGGAAACTCGGTGTATTTCAGCAAGATAGTAATAGCCAGATTCATGAAACCCATCAAAACAGCCAGCAGAAGAAAGCCGATGAGTTTCGGGAAAAAGAACGACAGCGTGACGATGGGTACGACAACCAATGAAAATGCGTAAACGAAAGCGGTTTTCAGTTTCAGAAAAAGGAACTGTTTTGGTGTGTTGGTGTGCATCCAAACATAGTATTCTGGCTCCATTTGGGAATAATAGCCCAAGCAAATGATAAAGACGGCATACACCGAGACAATGCCCAAGTTGAAGTTGTCGTGGATGACGGCCATCAGCACTACATAATAGAGAAACAGAATCAATGGAAAACTGACGCGAAAACCTATTGCGAACTCGAAAGGCCTTTTTGAAAACGGCGTGGGTAAGGCTGGAAGGTTCATTCTTTTTCGGTTCCAATTAGCGGTAATGCCCCTAAAAAAAGCGATGATGAGTAAACCCAATGCCAAAAGGAACTGCCTGCGAATCAACAGTACAAGGCTGAAAGGGAGAACGAGCAACAGGTTTTCAACCGTTCGGAGAAGGAGAAACTCGCGCTTGGAATAGCAAATTTTCAGGAACTCGTTGCGTCCATCGCTGCGAAAAGGATTCATGGCAAGCACTCCGGCAGCGAAGTAAAGCCATGGGAAATAAGTCTTTTGCGGCCAAAGTACCGCTGGCAACACCATCACCACCAAGGCCAAAAGCGCGTATCCAACCACAGGAGGCAGCCCGAAATGTCTGATGCTTCTTGAAAACAATTTGAATTGCCAAGAAAAGTAATGCTGGATTATTTCCACAACCAATAGAATTATATGCTTTTAACGCAAAAGGGGTTGCCTTTATTGCAAAAGCGTCAATAATCCCAATAACCCATCCCAAAATGCCAAAGCGGGATGATGTTTTTTCAAATCGAGGAAATCTTCCCTCACTTTTTGCAAAAATCGAGGAATTATTTCTTCGTTTTCATCTCAAACACCACCGCGTGTGGCATCTCGAAATCGTTAATATCGTTGTGGGGTGATTTTCGCTTTGCCACGGCGCATTTCAAACACCACCGCGTGAGGCATCTCGAACAGATAATCGTTAGGGATTTCGATTTGATAAGTGGGACTGTAATAGTCTAGGTCTTTTGAACCGCTTTTGAGGCTTAAAGTGGCTGTTTTGTTGCTCCCTAAAATCTTGATTTTTCCTGTCTTTAATTCAGGCATTCCCTTGGAATCGAACCAATACAAATTGGGCACGGGGCTTTCCTGCTCATCCAAGAGGAAAATGCCGTAGACTTTGTCGCCTTTTTGGGTGAAACGGAACTTGCCGTAGGAGAAGGGATAGATGGGGCGTGTGCCGTAGATGGCCTCGCCGTTCACTTGCATCCATTCGCCGATTTCCTTCATGCGGAGCAGGGCTGTGTCGGGCAGGTTGCCATTGGCATCGGGGCCAACGTTGAGGAGGAAGTTGCCACCTTTGGCCACGATATCGCAAAGCAGATGGATGAGTTTGTTGGTGCTTTTGTACGTGTCGGTGGAGACATACGACCACGAGTTGCCCATCGACATGCAGGTCTCCCAGGGATAGGGAAGGAGGGAGTCGGGCACTTGTTGCTCTGGGGTTTGGTAGTTCTCGTATTTGCCGCCCACTGAGCGGTCGACGATGATGAGGTCAGGGTTGTTCTCGCGAGCGATTTCAGCCACCGTGGGCATATCGATGTCTTGGATGTAGCCTTGGCAGCCGAGCCACGGACGCGTTTCATCGTTCACACTCCATTCCGGTCGCACCCAACCACCGTCGAGCCAAAGGATGTCGATGTCGCCGTAGTTGTGGGTGAGTTCGTGTATCTGCCTGTGGGTGAATTGTTTGTATTTCTCAAAGCGCTCGGGCATGACGGTCGGGTCGTAGTTGACGTTACGGTCGGGGGTGGCCCATTCGTGCGCCCAGTAGTCGTCGCAATGCCAGTCGGGTTTCGAGAAATAAAGACCAGTCCAAAAGCCCTTTTCGCGGAAGGCTTTCACCACCTCGCCAGTGATGTCGGCTTTGGGATTTTTCGAGAACGGGCAGCTCGGGTCGACGGTGGAGTAGGAGGTCTCCTTAGTGTCGAACAAGCAGAAACCGTCGTGGTGCTTTGTGGTGAAGACGACGTACTTCATGCCTGCGTTTTTGGCGGCCTCGGCCCATTTCGATGGGTCGAAGTTCTTTGGATTAAAGGTTTTGTTAAGGTTTTGATAATCAGTCTTGTATTGGTAATAATCCGCTCCATTGCGGTTAATCCAAGGCTCGTTGCAGATCGACCACGACTCCACCACTTCCCATTGGGCATAGATGCCCCAGTGCATCATGAAGCCGAATTTCAAATCTTGCCATTGGCTGATACGATTGGTGATGACGGGGTCGGTTTCGGGGAGTTGGTCGTCGGTTTGGGCGAAGGCCATCATGCAAACAAGGCATAAAAACGTGGAGAAAAAGCACTTCTTCATGGTCAATCAGATTTATCGTGCAAAGGTAGGAAAAAACGGCTGTCTATTTGTGATTTTTCCATACATATTTAAACTAATGGAAGGAGTTAGAGTGAACTGGAAAAGCGAACAAGGACGAAGGGGCGCAACTTTAAACATTAAGGATGTATTATTTGTTTTTGACGATAAAGATTTTTCCCTATATTTGTAAATTATTAAATTAAATAACCCTTTATGATTATGAATAAACCGTGTCTTTTGCTATGCTCAGCGCTGCTATTGGCCTGTGGCATAATGGTTTCCTGTAGTGGAAACCAAACCCCAATGGAATTGCCTATGACGAAGTACGAGACCAAGGTGCTTCAACCGGAACCCAAAACGTATAACATGTTGTTCCCGGCAACGACTTGCGGCATCACTGAAATCAAGGTGTATCCGCAGGTTGAAGGCATTGTTACGAAGAAAAATTACACTCCTGGCACCATCGTCCAAAAAGGCCAAACCCTCTTTGTGATCGACCCGACCGAGTATCAACTCAGCGTGCAGTCTGCCGAAGCTAACCTTAAGGTGGCGAAAGCCAATTTGGAGACCACGAGATTGCAGTATGAGTCGAACCAGAAACTGTTTGAAAAGAGAATCATCAGCGATTATGTGCTCAACACCAGCCTCAACGACTACAATTCGGCGCAGGCTTCGGTTTCGCAGGCTCAGGCACAACTCAACATCGCTCGGACCAACCTCGGCTATTGCACCGTCACATCACCGGTGACAGGCTTCATTGCCGGCAACGAATTCAACGTGGGCGACATGGTTTCAAGAGCCAAGTATTTATGCACCGTGAGCGACATCAGTAAGGTGAAAGCCAACTTCTCCATCACGGAAACCGACTTGCTGAGCATGGTCAAGGAATTTCACTTGATTAATGGCAAAAACGGCATGGAAGGCCCCAACGGCTCTCTCGTCAGCGACGTGCTGCCCAAAGTGAAACTCAAGCTGAAGGATGGCTCCATATATAATAATGATGGCAATATTACCGTGATTGGCGCTATCGTCAACCAAACCACGGGTACGTCGTCATGCGAGGCTGTTTTTGACAACCCTGACGGCGTGCTTCGTTCAGGTTTGTCGGCCAACGTCATCATTCCAGTTTCGCTCAACAGCGTGCTGAGCGTGCCTCAAACGGCCGCCGTGCGCCTGCAAGACCAGATGATGTTCTACCGCGTCAAGCAAGATGGCACGGTGGAAGGCATCATCTGCAAGGAAGTGCATCCCTCAAACGACGGAACGGAATATTATATTTTCGAAGGCTTGAACGCAGGCGACGAAGTGGTCACCAATGGTGCGGGTAAGTTGACGAATGGACAGAAAATCAGATAATCTGTAGGGCTGTCACACTGTGGCAGCCGTACAATAATAAATGTCTGTCACATTGTGGCAGCCGTACAAATAAAGAGTTTAGCGTATGGAAAAACCAATAAAACAAAAATATTTCGTAAAGCACTGGGTGTCAGCGCTTGTCGTCGCTGTGCTGGTTTGCCTTATCGGAGTGGTGGGACTCAATTCGTTATCGATTGAGCAATACCCTAACATTGCGCCACCACAGGTCGTCATTTCGGCCTCTTACACCGGTGCCGACGTTGCGTCTATCATGAAATCGGTCATCATGCCCATCGAGGAGCAGGTGAACGGTGTGGAAGATATGATGTATATCTCCTCATCGGCTTTCTCCAACGGTAGTGCCGAAATCAGTGTGTATTTCAAGCAAGGCACCGATGCCGACAAAGCCACGGTGAATGTGCAAAACCGCGTGAGTCAGGCCGAAGGCATATTGCCTGCTGCAGTGACCCAACAGGGTGTTACCGTGCAAAAGAGTGTCAACTCCATCCTGCAAATCCAGTCTTTGGAGAGTACCGACGACAGGTTTGACCAGAAGTTTATTATCAACTACTTGGACATCAATGTAATACCGCGTATCAGCCGTATCACTGGTGTGGGTAGCATCAACCTCCTCGGCGATACCTACGGTGTACGTATCTGGATCAAGCCGGATGTGATGGCCTCATACGGCGTCACCAGGGAAGAGATTATCAATGCCATCAATGAGCAGCACATGGTGTCGCCCGTGGGTAGCATCGAGAGCACGGTTAACAAGATGGACATTGAGTTCAAGGGACAACTCAGCGAAATGAGCGAGTTCGGGGAAATCATCCTGCGTGCCACCCCTGACGGCGAGGTTTTGCGCTTGAGAGACGTGGCCGACGTGGAGTTTGGAACCAAGACGTACTCCTTCCGTTCGAAGGTGGACGGACATCCCGGAGCAATGTTCTTCGTCAAGCAGGCACCGGGTGCCAACGCTACAGAAGTCAACGCGGAAATCGACAAGGCGATCAAGGAAATCTCAAAGTCGTTGCCTGCTGGATTGGAGTTCAAGCAGATGGAGACCTCCGATGACTTCCTTTACGCCTCCATCCACAATGTGGTCGAAACCCTTATCATCGCCATCGTCCTCGTTATCCTCATCGTGTATCTGTTCCTACAGGATTTCAAGGCGACGTTGATTCCTTCGGTTTCCATCATCGTGTCGTTGGTGGGCACCTTTGCCATTGTGTGGGCCTTGGGCTATTCGCTCAACCTAATCACGCTATTCGCCTTGGTGTTGGCCATCGGAACCGTCGTCGATGACGCCATTGTGGTCGTTGAGGCGGTGATGACGAAGATGGAGACAGGAAAATACACCGCCGCATCCGCCACCAGCGAGGCACTCCATGAGGTGACGGCAGCCGCTATTTCAACCTCGTTGGTGTTTGTCGCCGTGTTTATCCCCGTGACTTTCATCTCGGGCACCCAAGGCACTTTCTTCAAGCAGTTCGGTTTCATCATGTCGGGTTCGGTGTGCCTTTCCACCCTTTCAGCCTTGACCATCTGCCCAGCCCTTTGCGCGCTTTTGTTCAAACCGAAAAAAGAAGGCGAAAAAGAACATAAGGGAGTCAGCTATTACGTCAAGCAAGCATACGATGTGGCATTCAATGCCATGTTGGGCAAGTATATGAAAGGCGTGAGCAAATTCATCAAGCGTCCTGCTGTTTCTTGGATTCTGGTAGCGGTTTTCAGTGTTGGTATGGTATGGTTGATGAAGAGCGCCCAATCGGAACTTGTCCCTCAGGAAGACCAGGGCTTCTTCTTCGTCGATGTGCAAACCACACCAGGCACCTATCTGAACGAAACGGAAGCGGCGGTCAGTAAAGTCGAGAATTACGTTAAATCAATAGAGGATGTCGAACTGGTTAGCGCCGTGTCAGGCTTCTCCATCATGAACGGTGGTGCGGGCACCAACTACGGCACCTTGATGGTACGACTGAAAAACTGGGAGGAGCGAGACTTCTACAGCGTCGCCACCGTGCAGAACCAAATCACATTGTGGTCGATGGAGAATATGCCGGAGGCCGATGTATCCGTGTTCCAGATGCCTCAGATTCCGGGCTATGGCTCAGGTTCGGCCATAGAGTTGAACCTCCAAAACAGTTCGAGTGACGACGACGCGACCTTCATCAATTATGCGACCGAGTTCACGCAGAAATTGAATGAACGCCCAGAGGTGGCCATAGCGGTGGCTACCTATTCGGCCAACTATCCGAAATACGAACTTACCGTTGATGTGCCGGCTTGCATAAGCAAGGGCATTTCGCCGAGGACCGTTGTTGAGACCATCGGCACTAACCTCGCTGGATCGTATATCGGCACCTACACCAAATATGGCAAGGTGTACTATGTGATTGTGGAGGCGGGCGATGAGTATCGCATGGAACCGAGCACGCTCAACAACATTTACGTTCAGGCAGGCGAAGAGATGACTCCAGTGTCGGGGTTGGTCACCATGACCCCGATCATGGGCACCTCGCAGGAGCGCCGTTTCAACCTGTTTACCTGCTACAACATTAACATGATTGCTAACCCAGGCTATACTTCGTCGCATGTGCGTACCGCCGTCGATGAGGTGATGGAAGAGGTGTTCCCCGAAGGCTACAGCTATGAGTTTGGCGGTATGGCACGTGAGGAGGCTGCTAATGCTGGTTCCAACACCACCGCCATCATCTATGCCATCGCCGTATTGTTGGTCTACCTCATCCTCGCCGTGTTGTATAACTCGGTGTTTATCCCCTTCGCGGTGTTGCTGTCCATCCCGTTTGGTATCTTCGGCGCTTACTTGGCGGTGCGCCCCTTGGAGGTGCTGATGGGTGTGGGTGTCAACGTATATGTGCAGGTGGGTGTCATCATGTTGATGGGTTTGGCGGCCAAGACTGCCATTCTTATCACTGAGTTCGCCGTGCAGAAACGCAAAGAGGGCATGTCGATTTACGATGCTGCCGTCGGTGCCTGTCAAGACCGTCTGCGTCCTATCCTGATGACCGTTTTGACCATGATTATCGGTATGATTCCGTTGATTGTGGGCACGGGCGCAGGTGCTGTGGGCAACAAGTCGCTGTCCATCGCTGTGGTAGGCGGTATGACGGTGGCTATCATCGCCATCTTGTTCGTCACGCCGGCCTTGTACATTGTGTTCCAGAAGATTCACGAGCGCTTGACCCCCGACAAAGATGATGAAGAATAAACACTAAATGATGATTTCTATGAAAAGATATATAATTTTGATTTTTGCAGTCCTGCTGCTGTTGCCTGGCTGCAACCTTTATAAGAAATACGATTCGAAAGCCAACACCATCACAGGCAACCTTATGGGCGATGTGATGAATCCGCAAGACACCTTGTCAATTGGCGACATGAGTTGGCGTGATGTCTTTAAAGATCCCAATCTCCAGAGCCTCATCGAAACGGCATTGGTCAATAACACCGATATGCGCACCGCTCAACTCACCATCGAGCAGGCGCAAAACGTGGTGAGGTCGGCCAAATGGGGCTATGCGCCCACTTTGTCGTTCTCTCCCAATGCCTCCTATAATTATCAAGGTGGAGCTGGTGGTTACAGCGTCCAAATTCCCGTCAGGGCGAGCTGGCAGTTGGGTATTTTTGGTCAGAACCGGAGCAAAGTCCGTTCAGCCAAGGCAAAACTCGCCTACGATGAAGACTTACGTCAAGCAGTGCAAGTCGACTTGGCCGCCAATGTCGCCAACCTGTATTACACCTTGGTGATGCTCGACCGCCAGTTAGCGATTTCCGAGGCGACCGAGATACTGTATCAGGAGTCGTACAACACCACGCAGGCCTTGTTCCAGGCGGGTACCTACAACAGCCCTGCAGTGTATGAGATGCAGGCTTCGTTGGAGGCTTTGCGTGCCGATATTGTAGATTTGCGCTACGGTATCGCTGCTACCGAAGCCTCGCTCTGCGTGTTGCTCGCAGAGCCGCCGCATCACATCGACCGCTCTTCTTTTGAGCAATTTGAGATGCCCGAGCAGATTCACGTCGGTTTGCCCGTCCGTTTGCTCGCAGCCCGTCCCGACGTCCGTATGGCCGAGCGCAATATGGAAATTGCTTATTACACCACCCAACAGGCGCGTCAGTCCTTCTATCCTTCGCTCAGCCTCGATGGTCTGTTTGGCTTAGCCGGTACTTTCAGCGCGCTTGACCTCATCGGTCAGGCCGTAGGCTCGTTGACGCAGCCCATCTTGCAAGGCGGACAGCTCACGGCACAGCTCCGTAATGCCAAAGCCGAACAAGAGAAGGCCAGTTTGGAGTTCGTCCAGACCCTTTACGATGCTGGTAGTGAGGTGTATCAATACAAGAAAGCCATTGAGACGGCAGAGGAAAAGACCAGCCACATCGACATCCGCGTCAACGCCCTGCAAGAGGCTTTTTCGGCCACTACCGAGTTGATGAACCATGGCTCGACCACTTATTTGGAGGTCCTCACCGCGCAGGAGTCGTTGCTTTCGGCTCAACTCGCACAAGTGGAAAACCGCTATGAGCTGGTGCAGGCCCTCATCAACCTTTACACCGCTTTGGGTGGATTTGGGAAGTGAGTTGAAGATACGAAAAAACCACGCTTCGCAGCATCACTGCAAAGCGTGGTTTTTTTATGTGTCAGTCGGAATTTATTCCTGTTCCATCATGGCTCTGACTTCCTTGGCTTTCACGGTGTAGATGTTGCCATCGGCATCGCAAAAGCAGAAGGTGCCGTTGTGGCGGCAACGCATGGCGAGCAAACGTTGCATCGAGAGGTCGAGGCCGCTCATCAATTTCTTGGTGAAGGACGAAACTTCATTCTTCTTGGCATTCACTGTTACTGTTGTCATATTGTCTGATTTTTTTGAATTTTTCTTCGTTATAAAACTTGATGGATTTGATGTTACCTTCGGCAATCACTTCAGAGGGCATGATGCTGTTGTCGATGAACAGAAAGTAGTCAACGACGGGGCAGTAAAGATGAAACAAGTTCTTGATGCCTGCTCTGTAGCGTCTGCGGATAATGCTGTCGTCCACATGATGACCGCCGTGTTTCACACGTTCTGCCACGCGTTGGATGGCTAGTTCAGGGCTCTGCAGCCAGAAATAGAGTAGGCTGGACTTGTAGCCCTGCTCGCGCGCTTTGATGATGAGGGAATGGTAGGATTTGGCGGCCAAGGTGGTCTCGATGGCAAAGTCTTCTTTGTCAGCGATGAGTTTCTTGATGCGCGAAAGCATCAGGCGACCTGCGGCGACTTTGGCACCGTCGGGGTTGAGCGGCGACAGACCCTTGGCGATCTCGTCGCAGTTGACGAACTCCTTGCACTGCAGCGTTTCTGGCAACACTGTCAAGGAGGCGGTCGTCTTTCCCGCTCCGTTGCAACCTGATATGATGTATAAACTCGGCATCAATTGGATGATTTGCTCGTTTTCGTGACGGCATTTTTCATGCCAAATCACGCTGCAAATATACAACTTTTGTGAATAAGTCAACAATTTTCCACACTTTTCCACGGCTTTTTTTGTAGATTCCGTATTAAAAGCTTGATAGTCAAAGATTATCCTGGCCAATTATTTTTGTCCCCATTTGCAAAAAAAATAGTACTTTTACCGCCTCAAACTGTTGCAATGAAGATTCGCCCACTCATCGGAATATTTGTATTGCTTTTTACGGTATGCTCGTGCCAAAAGCCAGTGGAATACCCTATCGAGCCGAAGATCGCATACGAGGGATTTACCTATTTGATGAATTCCGACAGCACCTTCAGCGGCGTGGGCATTGTTTCGTTTTCCTATACCGATGGCGATGGTGACCTTGGCCTTGACGACAGCGACACGCTGCCGCCTTTCGGCCTCCATGACTCCCATTATTATAATATGGTGATCGATTACCTGAAATGTGAGAATGGTGTTTTTGTGAAGACGCCCTTGCTTAGCCCTCATGTGCCGACAAGTCCCGCCGATACTCTTGTGCTTTATGACACCGTGACTTTCAATGCCCGCTTCCATCGTTTGCGCGACAACGATGAACCAAAAGCCATCAGCGGCACGATGGACTACAAACTCATAGTGCAAAATCCTTTGTCGCCTAACGACACGATCAAGTTTGAAATCCGCATCCTTGACCGCGCCTTGCACGAGAGCAATGTGATACAAACCGACCCAATCGTCACTAATCCTGTATTGAAATAACACAAATAGCAATATGAAACGACTGATTTTATCCTTGGTATTATTACTTACTTTTGCCACCATACAAGCGCAAACTGCTGGCGAAGGCATTGATGTAACCCACTATGAAATCCATGTCGGTGATTTCGATTTTGCCAACCAGACATTGCAAGGTGAGACCCATGTCGAATTCACTGTCACCGCCAGCAATATCACTACCATCGTGTTAGAACTGAAGAGTCTCACTGTTAGCGATGTGGACTGCGACTTCACCGATGTGCAGAGCTTCAGTCAAGAGGGCGATCTTTTGACCGTCAATTTGGCAGAAGCCTTGGTAGCCACCGAAAATGCAACCCTTACCGTGCGCTATGGGGGCAACCCCTTCAGCGAGACTTGGGGCGGCGTGGAATGGTGGGGCACCGACTATGTCTACAATCTGGGCGTGGGTTTCGATAGCCAGCCACACAACTTGGGCAAGACTTGGTTCCCTTGCGTCGACAATTTCACCGACAAGGCCTCATACGATGTCTATGTCACCACGACCAACGACAAGAAAGCCATCTGTGGTGGTGAGCTTGTCGAGACTATCGACAATGGTGACGGCACCTCTACCTGGCATTGGATGACCCCACAGGAGATTTCCACCTATCACATCTCCTTCGCTGTTGGCGAGTATGACCTATGGGAAGACGTCTATCATGGCGTTGAGCGCGACATCCCCATCGAGGTCTATGCCAAACCGAGTCAGATGAGCAATGTGCCGGGTACCTTCGTTCACATTAAGGAGATTGTGGCGTTTTTTGAGGAGACCCTTGGCGCTTATCCTTTCAATCGTATCGGCTATGTCAGCACGGGCAAGGGTTGCATGGAACACACCGATAACATTGCCTTTGCGGCTAGTATTATCAACGGCAACACCTCGGGTGAGGAGTATGTGGCCCACGAGTTGTCGCACATGTGGTCGGGTAACCTGGTGACTTGTGAAGAAGCAGGCGACATGTGGCTCAACGAAGGCTTCGCCCAGTTCTGGGGCGCGTTCTATGAATTGGGCGTCTACGGAGAAGAGAGTTACCTTAATACGATGGCCGCTATGGTGAACAGCGCTGTAGGTTGGTGTAACAACGAAGCCAATTGGATACCGCTCAACAATATGCCGCTGAATATGACCTACGATAGCGATGCCGTCTACAACCGTGGCGCCGTCATCGTCAACACGATGATGAACTACATGGGACGCGAGAATTTCCTTGAAGCCATGCGCGTCTATTTCCAACAATATGCCTATCAGACAGCCACTTCCGAGCAATTGTGTGAAGCTCTAACCCAATACTCGGGCATCGATATGCATGGGTTCTTCGATACATACGTCTATTCGAGCGGTATGCCCCACCTCTATGCTGTCATCAAATCGGTGGAGCAGGCTGGCGAATGGTATGATGTGACGCTAGACCACCGTTATCAGCACATTGGCGATACGCACATCGGACAACACAATGCTTACGAGGTGACTTTCATCGGCCCTGGATTTCAACTTGAAACCGCAAGAGTCGTTTGGGATGGCTTGCATTACGAGGCAACATGTTCGGTCGGTTTTGAACCTATCGGCCTTATCTGTGACTTCAACAACGGCTGGCTCGACGGCAAGACGCAGAAGAATATGATGCTGAAGACGACGTCGACGCAGAATTTTGCCAATTTCCGCATTGAGCCTCAATCGGTGACCGACTCGGTCTTCTTGTCGGTAGAGAATCATCTTGTGGGCCCCTATGACGACCCTCTGATTCCGAACCTCACTTTGTCGACCAAACACTTCTGGACTATCAACCGATACGACTTTGGTGAAGCCCAGTTGAAAGGAGCCTTCGATTTCACTAACACTACTGAAAACGACATTATCCATTCCGAGAACGACTCGGCTACCTTGGTTTATCGCCGCAATGCTTCCGAGGCTTGGCATGAAATTGCCCATACGGTCTATCCTGGCAGCACTTGGAAGCATGGCCGTCTCGTTGTCGAGAACTTTCCTCCAGGCGAATATGCCATAGCTGTTTGGGACAAGGAAGCCTTGCAGTTGGACGAAATCTTGGACCAGAAGAAGAATATGCAGCTTTATCCCAACCCCGCAGAAGGTGACGTTCGCGTCATTTGGGACGAGATGGCCGACGGACAGATTCGCCTTATCAGTCCAGAAGGCAAAGAGATTTGCCGCGTCGACTTTGTGCAAGCCGCAAGTGTCGACATCGCGACGAAAGGGCTGCCCCAAGGATGGTGCACCGTGGTGCGCCTCGGAAGGGACGGTCAAGTCATTGAAACTGAAAAATTGTTCATCAAATAAATCAGCAACATGAAAAACTACACATTATTGGCCCTACTTTGTTTAATGGGCCTTTTCTTCGCCTCTTGCAATGAGGATTCGAAGACAGAATGGGAAAACTACTATGGTTACACCAACAATGACATCATCGGAACATACTCATATTCCAATGTGGCTGATGCCTTTGAGGGTGTTGAGGGTGCGGGACGCTATGCCTGCGACAATGCCGAAATCAGCGTCACACCGTATTCGGGGAGCCAAGTCGAGTTCAAGATCAACTGCCCAAGTCAAAGCTTCAGTCGGACGTTCACAGGCAAGCCTTCGCCCAATAACGACGACTTTATGGTGCACATGTCAAGCGGATACCAAAACTATGGTTCCAATAGATTGAGAGCCTATAACGTGACGGGTTACGTGCTTAAGAACGCAAAACAACAATTGCGTATGCACGGTTATGCTGCGGTCAATACCTATAAACTGATTGAGTATGAAACAGGAGGCGTTGATACCATCCCCGACAATGGGACTTATTATTATTTCGATGTCATTAAAAACTAAACACTTACGACGATGAAAAGAATTATCATTGCTTTAGCCGTCCTTGTGATGGCTTTCGGGAACACGAGCTTTGCCCAACGCAAAGTCGACCTGAAAATGAATCCAACTAAAAACATATTGAACTACTTTGGCTTTCGCGACGAGTCGACCATCGTCCCGCTAGTTGCCAACTGGGAAACCACCGAAGGAGGGGAGTATCGTACCACTTATACCTATGATGAGTACGACTTTTACCTCATTGAGGAAATGACCAAAGTGAACGAAGGCCCTGATTGGGAATATTTCTACAGAATCACATACGAGTATGATTTTGCGGGCAACGTCATCGAGAAGTTGGGCGAAATCGATATGGGTGCTGGTTGGGAAAATGATGCCCAAGCCTTTTTCACCTATGACGGCGAGAACCTGAGCGAGGTCGTCTACCAAGAATGGGAAAACGGCAATTGGGTGAACGACACCAAGGAAGTGTACAATTACAACGGCTCCGTGATCACGGTCCTCTATTGGGATTGGAACGGCAACAATTGGGCGTCAGACGAACTTTATACCTATACTTACGATGACCTTTCTGTCGAGCTTGTTATCCAGTATATGCAAGGCGGCGCTTGGCAAAACGACGAGAGGCAGGTGCGTATGTTCGATATGGACGGGAAGACGGAGGAAATCCTCGATCAAGACTGGGCGGGAACCGACTGGGTCAACGACGATCTGACGAATTACATCTATGAAGGCGACGTGTTTATCACGAAGACGGTGAAAGACTGGACGGGAACGGCTTGGGAAGACGACAAGAAATTTACTTACACCTATGATGGCAATGGCAATGCCGTGAACGGTACTAGCTTTGTCTTTGGAGGTTATGATTATGATTGGGTACAAGAGGATGGCGACATCGAGATGACTTTTGGCTATGGCGCCAATAGTTTGGAATATTATGGCTATATGGTGGAAATCGAGTATGTCGACCTCACCGGTATGAACGAAAATGCGCAAGTTGGTTTCGTGGTCTATCCTGTGCCTGCCCACGGTGATGTTTTCGTTGAGGCCGAGGACTTCCAGAAAGCTGAGATCTACAGCCTCACGGGCCAAAAGTTGATGGAAAGCCTGCGCGATAGGATGAATGTGAGCGCCTTGTCATCGGGTCTGTATATCATGAAGGTCTATGACCGCGAAGGTGGTTGCGCCACACAGCGCTTTGTAGTCAAATAATCAATGCAGTGAAAAAATTAAGCCTTATCGGACTCTTGCTCTTTTTGGGCCTCATAACGATTTCCTGTAACAAGGAAAAGAAAGGCTATACTGTCGATGACATCGTAGGAGAATACACCTTTTCCAATGCCGCCGACGCTTTTGAAGGATCTGAAGCGGAAGAGTGCATTTATCTCTGCGATGATGCCGTCATTACCATTGCCCGGGATGGAAAGAATTCTGTGGATTTTAGGCTTTCATGCCCTGAAGAGGACCACAATGCCCATTTTAATGGTGTCCCTTTCCAGAATGAGAACGATTCCGTTATCATGATGTCGTATGATTACGGTTATGGCAAGTTCCCGCCCAATGAAAGCAAGGTGTTTGCCAACGTTTCAAAAATGGAGGGTAAGATTCGGTTGCAAGGCTATCACTATTTTTATAGTGGCTCGTCGGGCAATTCGTATTGGTATTATTTTGACGTGATCAAAAAGTGAGGCAGCTCTATAACAATCCCCCGACAGTTTACTCATGTCGGGGGATTGTTTTTTCATTTCTTCAAGGTGATTCTAAATGTTGTTCCTTCGCCTATCACTGAGGACTTGACGAAGATCTTTCCCTTGTGGTAGTCCTCGATGATGCGCTTAGCCAGCGACAGACCTAATCCCCAGCCGCGTTTCTTGCTGGTGTAGCCAGGGTTGAACACCTGCTTGATTGTCGACTTCGGGATGCCTTTGCCCGTGTCGCTCAAGTCGAGGTGGATGTGGTCACCGTCGTCGATGAGATCGAGGGTGATCTTTCCGTGGTCGCCCATGGCATCGACGGAGTTCTTGGTGAGGTTTTCGAGCACCCAGCGGAACAGCGACGGAATCAGCGGCATGATCAACTCGCCCTCGGGCAGGTTGATTTCGAAGTCAAACTTCTTGGAGAACCGTTTTTGCAAGTAGTCCATCGTGTCGCGGATGAGGTAGTTGATGTCCGTGGGCTCGGGCACAGGCACGGAACCTATCTTCGAGAAGCGGTCGGTGACAATCTGTAGCCGCTCGATGTCTTTTTCCATCTCGTATGTGCCCACGAATGGTTCGTCTTGCATCTTTAGGAGTTCTACCCAACCCATCAGCGAGGAAATCGGCGTACCCAGTTGGTGTGCGGTCTCCTTGGCCATGCCAGCCCACACTTGGTTTTGCTCCGAACGACGGGCATAACTGAAGAGAAGGTAGGCAATCAATAGGAATAGTGCGAATACAACGAACTGTATGACAGGGTAGTAGCGCATCTGTTGCACCAAGTCGGTAGTGCGGTAGAAGATGGTGGCCTTGCCTTTGTTCATGAACTCGATTTGCAAGGGGTCGTTCTCGTCGCGCATGATGGCCAGCTGTTGCCTCACATAGTTGGAGTCCTGCATCATGAGTGAGTCGAGGTTGCCGAAGTTGAGGATTGTGTCTTGGGTCTCGTTGGTGACGATGACGGGCACACCCATTGAATTCAGTGTGATCTCTTCCATGAAGTGGTCCGACATGTCCTCCAAAACGGCCTTCAGGTCGGTGTAGATCAACGACTCGTTGTAGTAAAGATACTGCACAGAGCCGTAGCCTGGATCGATTTTGATGGGCGGGAATTTGGAGTAGGAGTCTTTCATCTCCTCGTCAAAGGTTTTCTTGCCTTCTTGAGCAGGTGGCAAGTTGCTGGAAAATAGGATGTTATCCTTTGTATCGGTGACCACCAATGGGATGCTGATGTTGTTGCGGATGATGTCGAGATAAACGGCAGTGTTATCGTTCGACGAGATGTCGATGACGCGGCGATAGGCGTTGGCCAACAGGTCGACGCGTAGCTGTTCCTGCTCGCTCACCTTTTTGAAGAATTCCTCCGTCGAGCTCATCATCACGGCATGTTGCTCCATGGCGGCGGCCCACATCTTCACCTGCTTGACTTCTTGGTCGGCGATGGATTTAACAAGGTGATTGGTGTACCACAACGATGCACCGATGATGAGCAAGGCGACAACCGCTAAAGCCCATTTCCAGCGTTTTTTGTTTGTATAAAGGTTCGTTTTCACAGGATAAAAACGATGTTGTTTCGATATTATTATGCAGCTTATAGCCTCGGCTGAGAAGTCGGTTGGATTTGCAATCCGACCGGCCGAACCGGGGATT